>OGXN01000619.1_pt1 | contig 43246 bp, 34 predicted proteins | sample 1576281 | NCBI WGS metagenome assembly OGXN01 (sample SAMEA3541494, study PRJEB24748) | human gut metagenome | biome: human gut; feature: human-associated habitat; material: faeces | place: China | collected 2012
GACCATTGAAGAGGGGGGCGCTAAGTTAGTATTAGTCGCCTTAGGTGTGCCTAAGCAGGAGAAGTGGATTACGACTAAGCTCAATCATTTGAGTGGCGTGGTAGCTATTGGCTTAGGTGGATCGTTTGACGTCATGGCAGGTACAGTAAAACGCGCGCCTGCGTGGATGCAACGGAATCGATTGGAATGGCTGTATCGCTTAGCCAATCAACCGCAGCGCATTGGGCGTATGATGGCCTTACCGAAGTTTATGTGGGCCGTTAAGAAGGCAAAAAAATAGAGAGGTGGTGCGAAATGCCCACAGGGATTATCGTAAAAGATGGGTACCCTTTGATCATTGGTACCTTTCTATTGGCTATTATTGTAGGATATTTTGTGTCGCCCTACATAGCCATCATTCCTCTTATACTCGCTTGCTTTTTCTTGTTCTTTTTTAGAAATCCAGAACGTAAAATCAACACAGATCCTAATTTATTAGTATCTCCAGCGGATGGTACGGTTATGGATGTAAGCGAAGTATATGAAGATTTATTTTTAAATACTGAATGTAAAAAGGTAACAATTTTTCTATCCGTTTTTGATGTGCATGTAAATCGTGCACCAATGGAAGGGAAAATTACGTTCCGACAATATACATGTGGCGGTTTCTTGCCAGCTTATAAAAAAAGTGTAGGCTATGAAAATGAACGCCACTCCATTGGCATTGACAATGGTAAAATTGAAATTTTAGTGACTCAAATCGCAGGACTATTAGCCCGCCGTATTATATCGTGGACTGACCTTGGCAATACCTTAACGAAGGGCCAATTATATGGCATGATTAAATTCGGATCTTGCACAGAATTATTTGTTCCTAAATCAGTAGAAATTACTGTTAAAAAAGGTGACAAAGTGCGAGGCGGAGAAACTATCGTTGGGAGGATTCAAGCTAATGGATAAATCAATATTTCCTAATCTGTTCACAGCAGCTAATTTGTCATTCGGTGTTATTGGCATAACCTTAGCTGCACAGGGGGAATTTACTGGTGCTGCGCTTTGCGTGTTATTTTCTTTAATTGCTGATGGCTTTGATGGCCGTGTGGCTCGTGCCTTAGGTGTATCAGGCCCAATGGGTCGCGAATTGGACTCCTTGGCCGATGTGGTTGGCTTTGGGGTGGCACCGGCATATATGCTATTTATGTATCAATTACAAAATATGGGCTGGGTTGCTTATATTCCATTATTAGCTTTTTCAGTGCTTGGTGCTTTTCGCTTAGCTCGTTTTAATATTATGACTGAAGAAGTACATGGCTATTTTTTAGGTTTACCGATTCCAGCAGCAGGCTGTATGGCAGCTACTTATGTACTATCTGGCATTCAATTGCCACAATGGTTACTTATGGTGCTAATGGTAGTGGTGGGCTATTTAATGGTAAGCCGTGTGCATCATCCAGACTTTAAAGGCAAAGGTGCAGATCGTACCAATGCAGTAGCCCTAGTGATTACTGCTGTACTAGGTGTAGCCGTATTGGTTTGGGATTGGCATGCTTGGCCAGTGTTAGTTTTTGCTTTATACGCCGTATTTGGCATTTGCAATACAATTATTAATACAGTAAGACAGTGAGAGGTGAAGGACGTAAATGGATTATATTCTTGACCTGATCATGATTCCCCTACAGGTAATCATCGTGTTTTACACTTTGTACTACTTTGTACTCGCTGTAGCGGGAATGTGGCGAAGGAAAGAAAAAAAGAATTATACGCCTAAGAACTCATTTGCCATTATTGTTTGTGCTCATAATGAAGAAGCTGTTGTTGGTCAGTTGGTGGAGAATTTAAAGATTTTAGATTATCCAGACGAACTCTATGATATCTTTGTCGTAGCCGATAATTGCACGGATAATACAAAAGCTGTTGCCGAACGGGCAGGAGCCACTGTATATGAGCGAGAGAATCATGAGGAAGTGGGCAAGGGCTATGCCATGGGATGGATGTTTAATCGCATTTATGAGATGGATCGCACTTACGATGCTTTCGTTATTTTTGATGCGGACAATTTAGTACATCCTAACTTTTTGCTTGAAATGAACCACCATTTAGAGCTAGGTGAACCGGTAATTCAGGGCTATTTAAATGCGAAGAACCCAACTGATACTTGGGTAGCAGGCACATTTGCTATTGCTTTCTGGATGGTAAATCACTTGTGGCATTTGGCTAAATATAATATTGGTTTATCCACTGCTTTAGGTGGCACGGGCATGTGCATCCGCACAGATATTATTAAAACTTATGGTTGGGACTGTAATTGCTTGACCGAAGATATGGAATTCTCCATGAAGCTCCTCATTCATGGTGTGCGCACCACTTGGGCGCATGATGCCATTGTGTATGATGAGAAACCATTGGGCTTTATGCAGTCTTGGCGCCAGCGCAAACGTTGGGCGCAAGGCCATTTTGATTGTGGTGAACGCTATATTCCTAAATTGTTTGTTGAAGGAATTAAGCAAGGGAATATCCGCATTTTAGACGGGATTATTCAAATTAGCCAGCCTTACTTCTTACTAGTATCGACGGCGTATTTGATTATGACTTATATCAACGCGTATGTGCCTATTTATACGAATATTATTTATCAAATATTGCCAGTAACGGTGTGGACTATTATTGGTATTGGTCAATACTTGTTCCCATTTATCGTATTAGGCAGTATTAAAGTGCCGAAAAAAGTGTGGCTCTACTACTTGGTGTATCCAATCTTTATGTATAGTTGGGTACCGGTGACTTTCTTGGGTTACCTAAATCGCCATGATAAAGTATGGGCTCATACAGAGCATACCCGTGGCGTTGCCTTAGGTGAAGTGAGTTTAACGCGTATGGGCAATGTGAAAACTGATAAAGTTAAGAAAACAGAGCAAGATGCTGAGTAATTAGTGACAGAAAATATCATATACGATTAACTTAGAAAGTGCCTTTTAAGGCACTTTCTGTGTTTATATAGGATTATATAGGATTTATAGGATTATATAAGCTTATATAAGCTTATATAATCTTTTAGTGCTTGAATATAGGAGTTCTATAGAGAGTGATAGTAATTGAATATAAGGGCTCTATAGGGAGCGCTAGTACCTGAGTATAGGGCTCTTTGCTCGAAGAGTGTAGGAGGTTTTATTCATTAAATATAAGGTGTTTTACTAAAAATTTACGTATAGATTTTCTTCTTAGTATTGCGAAGAAAGCATAGAGTTTGTTATAGTTATAGATATTTAATGTTATTATAGAAGTAGTCTGCTTATATAAATTTTTATTATGTATAGACATGTTCCAAAGAAAGGAAGTTTTGCCATGCATATTTTATTAACTAATGATGATGGATTTCGCGCTAAAGGTCTTCGTGAGCTAGCAGCGGAGTTGGCTAAGCACCACCGCGTTACTATTGTAGCTCCTGATAGAGAGCAAAGCGCAAAATCGCATGCTATTACTATACAGGATCCAGTTCGTACTTGTAAGGTGACGCGCGACCCAGAGGCAAATCCTCAATGTATTGCTGTATCAGGAACGCCTACAGATTGTATGAAATTGGCACTTTATCATTTATTAAAAGATGATATGCCAGATTTAGTTGTATCTGGTGTAAATGATGGATTCAATTTAGGCTCTGATGCTTTATATTCTGGTACTGTGAGTGCAGCTATGGAGGCTATGTTTTATAAAGTGCCAGCCCTCGCTGTATCTATGGAACGCTATAGTTCAGAGCGCAGTGCTGAAATCATGCCGTTCATTGCGGAATTTGTAGACCGCGTATATGGTGAGGAACAATATAAAGGCTTGCTTAATATGAATTTCTCTAAAGAAGGCCCTATCGGCTGGGACCAAGTGGAAATTTTAGATCAAGGCATGCAGCATTATTCTGATATTATTGATGAACGAGAAGACCGTAAAGGTCGTAAATACTACTGGATTGGTGGTCGCTTAGTATTTATTCCGGAAGAAACACGCACTGACGTAATGGCTATTAAAGACCAAAAGATTACAGTGGTAGCGCTAACCTGGAAACAACAAGACGATGCAGGCACGCAGCAGATGCGCGAGTTCTTAGGGAAGTAATAAAATTAGCTAGATAATCGCATAGTTTTGGTAGTTATATGCTTATAGTTAGATTGAAGGCGAGATTGTGTTTTTTAATGAGCAATTAGCAAATTATGAGTTAAATGAAAAGAAAGCCATAGCGCTTGGTTGTGAAGTGCAAACTAGTGGTGCGTTTGCATATTCTCAGCTCATCGCTTCAGGTGCGTTTAGAGCTATTGTGGAGTTTACTTATGCCACAATGGAAGTTCAACTCATAGATACGAGTACTGAGGAAGCTTATACTTTACTGGATATACCGAGCAGTGATGGGCCATTTGTTACAGCTGTACGCCATGAAGTAGAAGTGTTAGTTCAGCATATATTAGACCAGTGCTTTGATTTTAAAAATACAAAGAAATATATCTTAGATTATATGGTGGCGCAGTATGGCACGGAGCCTGAAGCGCCGTGGCAGAAATATCCTCAGTATTTAACATTTAAGACTGAGAAAAGTAAAAAATGGTATGCTGTGTATATGAATATTCCGTTTGCCTCGTTAGGCCTTGAAGGGCGTGGTGAAGCTAATATTATCAATGTAAAGGTCAGTCCTGAGGATGTAGAGGCTTATGTAGATGGGAAGAACTTTTTTCCGGCTTATCATATGAATAAGAAACATTGGTTGACTATTTTACTACATAAAGAGAGTCTCTTAGATATAGTTAAAGCCTTGATCGATAAAAGCTATTCTCTAGTTGAAGATAGTTAAGGCTAGTTAAGGCTAGTTAAGGCTAGTTAAAGATAGTTGAAGCTAGATGAGTTAGCTGAAGATAGTTGACATAATACTATAAGATGAATAGAAGACAGGTTCTTGAAGAGCCTGTCTTTTTTTGTATAGATGAGAGTGCTTTTTTATAGAGTGGAGTCTGTTTTATATAAGTTTATTCTCTGGGAGTTATTATGGAGGGGCTGGAGCCATAGAGTTTGTTGTTGAATAATGTTTTGTGATTGAGGTGTTGAAGAATAAAAATATTTTATGAATATCATCAAACTTGATAAAAACATTCTATTTCATGTTGAACTCATATTTTTAAAAAAATTTTGATGAATTGGTTAGGAAGTGAATTCATTTTGTAGTATAAAAATATATTTAAATTTTAGATGATATACAGCTTATTTTTATTTGTTTAAACTGCTTGGACATAAAACAAAAGGTATATAATCGTTTGTTCATGAATAGTTTTTAACGTATTAATTAAAAACTCATTAAGGCGATTAACGAAGAGTTAAATTTCTTGTTTACGTTATAAAACCTCATTAAAAACTTTGATAAAAATACTTGACGAGATTACGTATGATTCATATAATTTTAAATCATGCATGAAGTTTATTTTATAAAACATATCGGAATTATTGATATCAACAATTTTGAAATAGTGACGAGAAAAATTAAAAGCTAGAGTTTATGGTACTTTATTGATTGTGTTTAGGATTGGAGCTTCATAGGGTGTAAATGGTGTGACTATGAAGCAGTGATAAAGTGTTATGTACTCTTGGTGTAAAAGTAGCATTGTGTTAATGAAGGTGTGACGTATGAAACAGAGTGAGAAGAGACTGTTAAAATCTTTAGTATTGTCGGCTTTGATGGTAGCGAGTGTGGCTACAGGGGTGCAGGCCGAAGACGTTCAATTAGGGTCTACCGCTAATGCCAGCGATAATGGTATTGCTATTGGTAATGATGTATATAATGGAACTCAAAATGACGGAAATAATGTAAGTGCTCATACAGAGAATGTATCCATTGGTAATCGTGTATGGGCTATTTCGCCGGCCAATAAGTATTCCGTTGGTATTGGCAGTGATGTAACATATGGTTCCTATGCCGTAGCTATTGGCAAAGACACTACAGCTGCTAGTATTTATAGTGTAGCAATTGGTTATAATGCGAAAGCTAATGCCACTGCTGGGGATAGCGGTGTAGCAGTGGGTGCTAATTCTGAGAGTGGTTTATTAGGTACATCCTTGGGGACTAATGCAAAAACTACACGTTATGGTGTAGCCTTAGGTTATAATGCAATAGCAAATAATGACTATTCCGTTGCTTTAGGTACTAATTCCATAGTTTCTCGTGGCACCATGTCCACTTCGGTGACTACTGCAAGTACTACTACAGCCTCGACTAAAGTGGTGTATGCAGATGATGCGGCTAGTGATGCTGATAAAAAAGCGATTACAAGCACTGTAAAAGGTTCATTAGGCGCGGTTTCCGTTGGTAACTCTAATGCAACTCGACAAATTACGAATGTAGCCGCTGGTTCAGCGGCTTCTGATGCGGTCAATGTGGCGCAGTTAAAATCGGTGGATAATCGTTTGACTGCTGTTAATACTGAATTATCTGGCCGAATTGATTCCCTAGGAGATCGCGTTGATTCCGTAGAAAATCAAATTCAAGCTATTCAAGTGTCAGGCTCCGGTAATGCAGCTGATATTAGCGACCTTAAAGAGACTGTTGCAAGTCAAGGTGAAACTATAGATGAACATACTGATCAAATCAAAGACTTAGATGATCGCGTAACAGACAATACTAATTCCATCAACGATTTGGATGGTCGTGTAACCAATAATACCAATGATATTATTGACTTAAATGATCGTATGAATAATCAAAATACGGCTATTTCTGGTTTAAATACAAGAGTGGACCATTTAGGAAAACAAATCAATAAAGTTGGTGCTGGTGCAGCGGCCTTAGCTGGCTTACATCCATTGGACTTTGAAGATGATTCTAAACTTACTTTTGCCGCTGGTTTTGGTGCTTATAAAAATGAGCAAGCAGCTGCATTGGGGGCTTTCTATCGTCCAAATGAAAACTTAATGTTTAGCTTCGCTACGGCAGTAGGCAATTCTGATAACATGTACAATGCAGGCTTATCCTTCCGCTTTGGGGATTCCTCTCCTTATCAGGGATTAAGTAAAGCGCAGCTTGTATCAGAACTAGAAAAACAAGGCGAACAGCTTAAAACACAGGCTGCTGAAGTAGCATCTGTGAAGGCTGAAAATGCGGCGTTAAGTGCTCGTTTAGAAAAATTAGAAGCATTAATTTCCGCACGTTAATTAAATATTTAGTACATAGCACAAAAAGGTTTAAAACAATTTAGTTTTAAACCTTTTTTTTGTTCTATGGGACATATTGCTTATACTTGACATAGTTAGTCCTCATTAATATAATTATAAAAGTATAACAATTTTAATTTATAATTATCATCACTAAATGTGATAAAATGTGTTAGTTATCAAGTGAAAAAATTATGATACATCAGGGAAATACTATAACTACGGCTTTTAATGCGTAAATATTGTATGGGGGAAGTACAATAAATTTTTCTTGATTATATATTGATTAAGATAAATAATTTATAAATTAAAATTAGTGATGTTAGTTGTGTTGTGAAAAAGGTGGAAGATTATGAAACGTATTAAAGGTGATGTGTTAAAAAGTTTAGTATTGTCCAGTTTATTGGCAATTAGTGCTGTTACAGCAGTACAAGCAGAAGCTGTTCAATACGGTGAGGGGTCTACGGCTCAAGAGGATTCTGTAGCGGTTGGTAATAATGCTACGGCTCAAGAAGGTTCTGTAGCGATTGGTAATACAGCGGTTGCAGATGATCGTGGTATTGCTATTGGTAATGATGTGTATACAATGCCAAAAGATACTCGATATAGTAATATTCGACTTGAAAATATTTCCATTGGTAATCGCGTACAGGCTATTGAAGGGGCAACTAATCATGGTATTGGTCTTGGCAGTGATGTAACTCATGGCATGAATTCTGTAGGCATTGGCAACACTGTCGATGCAAGAACTATGGATAGTGTTGTTATTGGCCATAATGCGAAAGCAAGCCTTGGTAGAGAAGGTATCGCTATTGGTTTAAATACTAATACTGGTTTACAAAGTATTGCATTAGGTACTGATGCTACAGCTAACTCTAGATCCCTTGCTTTGGGTATGAGTACAGTGGCTAATGAAGTAGCTGATGGCGTGGCATTAGGTAGCTATTCTGTAGTAAAGCGCAATGGCTTAATTTTTGAAGGTACGCCAGCAGTTACTACAAGTGAAGCACCTACTTTAGGGGAATTTGTTGCGTATCATCCTAAAAAAGTCTCCACTCCTGTAACAACACAAGTATATGCATCAGATAAAGCAACTGATGGTGACAAAACTAAGGTAGTAGCAACTGTAAAAGGCTCTTTAAGTGCTATTTCTGTTGGTAATGATGACCAAACTCGTCAAATTGTTAATGTAGCAGCCGGTAGTGTTGATACTGACGCAGTAAACGTAGCACAGCTTAAATCTGTAGACAATCGTTTGACTTTAGTTGATGGGAAAGTAGAGGCATTAGATGGCCGTGTGACTACTATTGAATCAACTATTGGTGGCTTAGTAACTAATGGCAATACTAATACTACAGAAATTAGCAATATTAAAACTGATGTAGAAAATCAAGGTAAAATCATTGAAGAGCATACTAATCAAATTAATGACCTTGACGGCCGCGTAACTGAAAATGCAAATAATATTTCTGACCTAACTGATCGTGTGAATAATCAAGGTTCTGCTATTTCTGGCTTGAGTAATCGCGTGGACAAATTAGGTACTCGTGTAAATAAAATTGGTGCTGGTGCCGCTGCGTTAGCAGGCTTACACCCATTAGATTTTGATGATGATTCCAAATTGACATTCGCTGCTGGCTTTGGTGCGTACAAAAACCAACAAGCGGCTGCTCTTGGTGCATTCTATCGTCCAAATGAAAACTTAATGTTCAGCTTTGCTACGGCAGTAGGCAATTCTGAAAACATGTACAATGCAGGTTTATCCTTCCGCTTTGGCGACTCTTCTCCATATCAAGGCTTATCTAAAGCTGAATTAGTATCTGCTTTAGAAAAACAAGGTGCAGACATTGATGCATTAAAAGCTAAAGCTAACGAAGTAGATGCTGTTAAAGCAGAAAATGTTGCGTTAAACGAACGTTTAGCTAAATTAGAAGCTTTATTAGCAACTCGCTAAGATTAAGAATAAGGCTAAGAGGCCAGGCATACTTTAAAAGTATGTGCAGCGTTAAACGTATACTTTGCGTTGCATGTAAGCTGTGCTATGAGAATGACTTGAGCCAATGTGTGAATTGTGCTAAAAGTACAGGGAAACGCTACTTTAAGATACTCATGAAGCGTAGCCTTATATAACTTCATATAATAAAGAAAACTGCTGTGAAACAAAAGTTTCACAGCAGTTTTTTTATTAGGTCTATTTTATTCTATAACAACATTGTATTAGGTGTAGTTTATTTTAGTGCTCTATTGTATTGTTTATTTTAAGAGTAGATTGGTTTTGTTCTATTTTATTTTAGAATTCTATTGTATTAGATGTATTTTATTCTAAAACTTTATTTTATAAAAGGGCAATTAACTTATCTACATCCTCTATTCTTGTAGCCCAACTAGTGGCAAGGCGGATTATGAGGTGATTTTCATCGACACGCTCCCAGCAGCTTAGAGCACATTGAGCTGATAGGGTTTCGTATTGCTCATTAGTGAGGGTAACAAAAATCTGATTAGTAGGGGATGGAAAGGCTAAGGTGTATCCTTTGGCTTTTAGGGCTGCTTTGATTTTTTCAGCCATAGCAATACCATGGTCACCGATAATTTGATACAAATGATTGGTAAATAAAGTATCAAATTGTAAGCCTAAGAGGCGGCCTTTAGCAAGAAGGGCCCCATTCTGTTTAATAATAGTAAAGAAATGTGGCACCATATTAGGCTTAGTGAAAACGAGGGCTTCCCCAAAGAGCGTGCCACATTTTGTGCCACCAATATAAAAGGCATCACAGAGGCGACCTAAATCTTCTAAACTTACATCATTTTCAGCACAGCCTAAGGCATAGGCTAAGCGAGCTCCATCTATGTAGAGCTTAAGTTTATATGCTTGGCATACTTCGTGGATGGCAGTCAACTCTTCTAAAGAATATAATGTGCCATATTCAGTGGGTTGTGAAATATAAACTAGGCCGGGCTTAACTACATGGTCATGATTCTCGTCTGCCATATATTCGTCCATAGTCTTTTTAATCTGGGCGGAAGAGATTTTACCATATTCGTGAGGTAAAGTTAATACTTTGTGGCCACCTAGCTCAATGGCACCCGCTTCATGGGTGCTAATATGTCCAGTGGTGGCAGCTAGAACACCTTCATAACTGGCTAATAGGCTTTTGATAACTAAGGCATTTGTTTGTGTGCCACCGACGAGGAAAAATACGGCCCCATCAGGCACATTGCAGGCCATTTTAATTTTTTCTTTAGCCGCATCAGAATAAGCATCTAAGCCATAACCAGGGCTTTGCTCAAGATTCGTTGTTACAAGTCTTTCTAAAATAGCAGGATGTGCGCCTTCCATATAATCGGAGGCAAAAGGCAGTTTGCGGGTTGGTTGAGTTGTTGTCATAGCGTCTCCTTATAGGGAAAAATAATTAGCTTGTAGGCAAAAAAGTTGAATTATAGGGGAAATAATTGATTTACAAGGAAAATAATTGGGTTATAAGGAAAAAATTGAATTATAAGAAAGATAATTAGCTAGTAAAGATATATTGTGTATTATTATATACTATCATAGGGAAATGCATAAATATATAGCTTAGATCATAGAAAATAATTATAGAAAACAATCATAGAAAACAAATCATGATTATTTAATTAAAGCTGTAGATTTGTTATATAATATAAAGGTAGAGATATAATTTATTTTTTATTCACCATATAAGGAGTATTCTATGGCTTCATTAGTTACACAACAAGAGTTAGCTAACTATGTAGAAAATTTAAGTTATGATGAGATAAGTGCACAGGAATTTTATAGACATATATTTCCTGAAGGCGTGTTAGGTACTTTAGATGGTACTGATGGAAAGCCTTTGGGGATTTTAGTATTTAAAGATGCCAATGGTAAGGCTGTCAATCATGTAGCTATTGCGGATGACTTAGAGGCGCTGACGAGTCAAGTGGGACAGGCACATAGAGTATTGGCACCGATTGCTTATTTTGGTGACAGTGAATTAGGTGGTAAGGCTAGTTTTTTACGAGCCTTAACTGTTGATATTGAAATCACTAGTATAGATGAATTAAAGAGAGTCCTACTTTTACTTGTTGACACTGTTCCGTTGAATTCTACTTTTTTCGTTTTAACTGGCAATCATATACAGATTTACTACCTGTATAAAGAGGGGCGAGAATTAACAGGTTCAGCTCAAAAAGACCTATTAGAACAGAAAAAGCAATTAATCAATAAATACAATGAATCTCTGCAATTGACTCAGCCTATTAAAGTAACGCCATTGGCGCAGACCTTGCCTATGGTAGGTTCTTTACAGGAATCTGCCCAAGATGAGGTGAAGGCGTATCGATTAGACATTAAGTTTGATCAGCCATTAATACCTGATAAAGGCTAAAAATCCAATAAAAAGCCCCTCATGCTAGTATATACTAGCATGAGGGGCTTTAAGTATAGTAAGATATTAATTGTATTTGGGCATTATATTTTATAGCGGCGGTATTGAATGTACCAAGTGCGCCAGGTGTAGAGAACGCCTGCTGCCGCTACGCTACTTAAGAGGCCCACCCAAATACCATAAGGTCCATAATTAAATACATAGGTGAAGAGGGCCACTACAGGAATGCTCACACCCCAATAGCAGGAGATGGCAATAGCTGATACGATTTTAACGTCCTTATAGCCACGCAATACGCCTTGTAGAGGAGTTCCAAAGGCATCGATAACGGAGAAGAATACCGCATAGGAGAGGAAGCTACCAATCAGCTGAATCATAGATGGGTCCGTTGTGTAGTAACCGGAAATTTCACGCAAATGCGTAAAGGTGTAGGAGCAGATGAGCATGGCAATCATGATTGCCATAATACGTGCTATATAAGCATAGGTTCGCGCATCTTTATAGCGTTTAGCACCTACCTCGTAGGATACGGCAATGGTGCAGGCAATGCTAATGCTTAAAGGAAAACCGTAAAAGAGATTTGTAAAGCTAATAGCCGCTTGGTGGGCAGCAATGATATTGGTTCCATAATAGGCCATCAGTAGTGCTGCTAAGCTAAAAATACTCATTTCACAGAAAATAGCAAAGCCAATAGGTACGCCTAGTTTTATTTGATCTAAAATATAGACGCGAATAGGGCGACCTAGGTTTTTGAAAAATTGATAGCCCTTAAAGGCTTTGGCATTAGTTAAAATAACTGTATAGGCCAGTACATTGTACCAGGAGCAAATAGCTGTAGCGATACCCGCACCGACGCCACCCATGGCAGGGAAGCCGAAGTGGCCGAGAATTAAACCATAGTTTAAGAACACATTGAGCAAGAAGCTAGTGAAGATAACTGTCATGGAATAATGCGTATAGCCATGAGAATCTACGGTATTACGCAAAATACAGCTCCACATGAGAGGCACGATAGCCACGCCGATGAAGGACATGTATTTTATAGATATGTCATAGGCTGCTGGCTCTAAATCTAAGAGACTAAGCACAGGTTTTAAGCCAATTATGCCTAAGGCAACGAGGCCTAGACCTAAGACCGTAGCCAAGTAGAGCCCATTGCCCACGATGGCGGGAATGGTATCCTTCTTTTTAGCGCCTAGCAATTGTCCTAGAATCGGGGAAATACCTAGTAAAACGCCCATGGTACCGTAGAACATGGAAATCCAAATATTATAGCCTACGGAAATACCGGCTAGATGAACGGTGCTATATTGCCCTGTTAATAATATAGAAATAAAGGCCCCTGCCATTAAGGAAAACTGCGTAATGATAATGGGAATACTGAGCCTAATAAAGCGAATAATTTTGCTTGTTAATGTAAATGTAGGTTCCATATACACTCCTTTTTGAACAAACTCTTTATTTATTATACTTAAAATCTGCTTATATTGTTAGTGTCATATTGAATTTAAACGCTATAGTAAAGAATATCACAGAAACTTCATTATACTTGATAGGGCGAAATTTTTCTAATGATAAAGCAAAATATTTTACAAATAATTAATTGATTAGTTAGAAACTTTTAGATATAATAAGTAAGTAGCATAAATTCTCTTCTTCGATAGAGGTTTTGTGCATTTAAGTTAGTTTTTAATAAGTTTATGTGGTTTTTAGTTAAACTTTTGGAGGTTATGCATAATTGGAACTGTTTACAGTAGCAGGTTTGCTTGCATTATTTAAAATCATTGTTATTGACATTTTATTAGCCGGTGATAATGCGATTGTAATTGGTATGGCTGCTAAGAATTTAGAGCCAAATCATAGAAAGCAAGCTATTTTCTGGGGGACTGCTGGGGCCATTGGCTTACGCCTTATCTTGGCATTTTTATTCGTGGAAGCGATTAACAATATACCGGGTCTTCACCTAGTGGGTGGTATATTATTACTCTGGATTGGCTTTAAGCTTATGGCTGATTCTGGTGGAGAGCACAATATCGAGGCTAAGAGTAATCTAAGTGGTGCCATTATGACAATTATCATTGCTGACGGCATCATGAGTATCGATAATGTTATTGGTGTTGTAGGCGCGGCACAAGGTCATATGGGCTTGGTGCTCGTTGGTATTTTAGTAACAGTACCCCTTATTATTTGGGGTAGCCGTATTTTCGTTAGTCTAATCGACAAATATCCTGTTATCCTTTACTTTGGTGGCGGTATTTTAGGTTGGATTGGCGGCGAAATGATTCACGCTGACCATTATGTTAGAGATTACTTTACTGATACAACAACTTTGATCTTTAAGGTTGTATGTGTTGTATTAGTAGTGGGCTTAGCATTATTAAAGAAGAGCTTTAGCAAAAAAGATGCGTAATGCATAGGCTATAAAATAATACAATGAATGAAGAGCTATAGAGAGCGAAGGTGTATACTTCTGGCCCTATAGCTCTTTTTTGTAGCTTACATTTTATAAAAATAGTCTTTAGCTTTACTAGATTGTATTAATTAGATTTTTATATTGAAATATTTCGAAATAGGGCGTATAATATAACTTGTAATAACAATAAAGACAAGTTTAAAGTGATTAAAGATAATCAAATTGATTAAACATAGTATCAGATGTTTTAGGAGGATATAGTATGAAAACTTTAGAAACTTTACAAGCACGCCGCACATATTACAATATTAATAAAGAAATTCCTGTAAGTGTGGAAGACATCGTGAAATTTGTAGAACAAGCAACAGAATTAGTGCCTGATTCTTTTAATATGAAGAGCTCACGCGTAGTTGTTGCATTAGGTGAACAACATGATGCTCTTTGGGATACGATTTATGATGTATTTGAAGGCAAGGTAGCACGTGAAAAAATTGACAGCTTCAAAGCTGGCTATGGTACAGTGCTTTACTTTGTAGATCAACCAACGGTAGAAAAACTACAAGGTCAATTCCCTATTTATGCAGACCGTTTCCCTCATTGGGCAGCGCAATCAGCCGCTATGCTTCAAATCTCCGTATGGGAAGGACTTCGTGAAATGGGTGTAGGCGCTTCATTACAGCATTACAATCCAGTAATTAATGAAGCAGTACAAAAGCTATTTAACCTCCCAAGCAATTGGGTGCTTGATGCACAAATGCCATTTGGTGGTATTGTAGCTGAGCCAGAAGCCAAAGAAAAAGAAGATATTAGCCAACGCGTGGTAGTGAAAAAATAAGAATAGTGTCCGGCCGTGGATTCTGTTTTAAAGTAAATATAAAAGCTGTAGCCTTAGGAGTTGCCTAAGGCTACAGCTTTTTATTTTGATACATTTAGGGATACATATGGTAGAATAAAAATAAGAGTGAAAAAATAAATAAACACTAGAAACGATAATAGGTATTATTCTTTATATGAACTGAAATGAGGTTAAACAATGAATGAAGAAATCAAGCAATTAATTGCCGCCGCAGATGCAGCTATAAAAGAAGAACGTTTTGATGATTTGATGGAGTTTTATACAGATGATGCTGTGTTAGTAGTAAAGCCTGGTTTAGAGGTAAAAGGTAAGGAAGCAATTAAAGCCGCCTTTATTAAAATCGCAGCGTATTTCAATAATAGTATTGTCCCTACACAAGGCAAGATGCAAATGATTGAAGCAGGCGATACTGTGCTCGTTTTATCCCAAACCTTACTAGCAGCGGATAAAAAATCTGATTCGGAATTCTCCATGGATCGAAGAGCTACTTATGTGTATCGAAAGATCGATGGCAAGTGGCTCTGTGCGATAGATAACTCCTATGGCACAAGCTTATTAGATTAATTAGAAATTTCGACTCATAAGAATATCTATATTTTTGTAAAGGAGTCTCAATATGGAATACGTTAAATTAGGTCGCACTGGTCTTGATGTGTCAAAACTAGCCTTAGGCTGCATGAGTTATGGCGACCCATCATTTGAGCAGTTTAAATGGGTATTAGAAGAAGCCGATGCGCGAAAGGTAATGAAGCATGCTATTGACTTAGGCATTAATTTCTTTGACACTGCTAATACATATAGTAATGGCGCCAGTGAGGAGATTGTAGGGCGTGCATTAAAGGATTTTGCTCGTCGTGAAGATATAGTATTGGCTACAAAGGTATTTTTTCAAATGCGTCCTGACCGCCCTAATAGCAGTGGTTTATCGCGCAAGGAAATCATGTATGAAGTGGAGCAAAGTTTGCGTCGTTTAGGTACGGACTATATTGACTTACTGTATATCCATCGCTGGGATTATAATACGCCAATTGAAGAAACTATGCGTGCTTTAAATGATTTAGTAACTGCTGGTAAGGTGCGCTATATTGGAGCTAGCGCTATGTATGCTTGGCAATTCCAGAAAGCGCAATATGTAGCGGAGAAACATGGTTGGGTTCAATTTGTGGCTATGCAAAATCATTACAATCTTTTATACCGAGAAGAAGAGCGTGAAATGATTCCTCTTTGTAAGGACATGGGCGTAGGTTTAACACCATATAGTCCACTTGCAGCAGGGCGCTTAAGCCGTGATTGGACGGCGACGACTAAACGGGCTGAAGTAGATAAAATTGCGAAGGCTAAATATGATTCGACTGTAGCTAGTGATAAGATTATAGTTGATCTCGTAGGTGAATTAGCGGAGAAGTATAATACAACGCGCACGGGTATTGCCTTGGCGTGGCAGTGGCATAAGGGTGTGGTGGCACCGATTATTGGGCCTACCAAGGAAGCCTATTTAGATGATGCGGTGAATGCTCTTACAGTGCATCTCACTGAGGAAGATGTGCAGTATCTAGAAGAGCCATATATTCCGCATAAAGTAATGGGCGCTAGGTAGTGGTTTCAAAACTGTAATCACAATTGGAACTAAAGAGGTTATAAGGGACAGCTTTTGAGCTGTAATATAAATTTTAATAATTTTAAGATTAAGTTAATTATAAGGAGAGAGACGATGAAACGTAACAAAATTTGGTTTAAAACGGTAGCGATAACAGCTTTTACTGCCTTGTGTCTAGTATCTTCATCGCTAGCTGCATCATTTACTTTGCCCTCACAGGGATTAATTCTACAAGGCGAGCCAAAGCAGACTTACATTAGTACCGAAATGGAGCAATTCTTTACGAATCCAAGTGCACAGGTCAGCAAATTTAAAGGCCTAGATAATTGGGAGCAAAGCGTTGAATATTTAAATGGCGTTAAAGTGGAGCATTATTCTTTGAAACTTGGCGAACTCACCGAAGGTGAATCCGATCGAGTTATCCTACAGCTTCATGGTGGTGGCTATGTGGCTGGCATGTCTCAGGCTCATCGCGTATTGGCTATGAAAGTAGGCTCTTTGGTAAAAGCTAATTATGTGTATAGTGTAGATTATCGCTTAGCACCAGACTATGTATATCCTGCGGCCTTAGAAGATGCAGTAGGCGCTTATAAAGGCTTATTGGCTAAGGGCATTAATCCTAATCACTTAATTGTCATGGGGGATTCCGCTGGTGGCAATTTGGCATTAGAATTGTCCTTGTATTTAAAAGAGCATAATTTACCACAACCAGGTGTGTTATTATTGGCTTCTCCATGGGCTGATTTTGAGCATAAGGACAATACATCTCGCACTTATAATGACAGCAAGGACCAAGTGTTGGGGCTTGGCACACCGCTAAATGGGGCCGTTAAAGAGCCAGTATACGCAGGTAAGTTAGATTTAAAAGACGCTCGTTTATCCCCTATTTATGCTGATTTAACGGGCTTGCCACCAATGCTCATTCAAACTGGTGGAAATGAACTCTTTGTGACAGAAAATGAAGCGTTAGCTGCTAAAGCGACTAGCGATGGTGTATTAGTAAGCTTAACCGTATATCCTGGCATGCCTCATGACTTTGCCCTTTTATTGCCAGACATGGATGATTCAGTTCAATCCTTGGCTGAAATGAGAGATTTTGTGAATCGCAACTTAAAATAATTGTGGGGCAATTATTTTATAGCGAGTAGAACTAGGTAGAGCATTTTATCTTAAAGGAAGAAGAGTTTATTATGAAAACAACAGTATTTTTATTTCACCCTAATTTTAATGATTCTATTGTAAATAAAGCACTTGCAGAAGCGGCTAAAGGGGCTTCTATTGAAGTACGCAAGGTATATGAATTATACCCAGATGGTGTAATTGATGTAGGGGCTGAGCAAAAGGCTTTAGAAGCAACTGACCGTATCGTACTACAATTTCCTATGTATTGGTATTCTAGTCCCTCCTTATTAAAGCAATGGGAAGATGATGTATTACAATATGGCTGGGCCTATGGCTCCACAGGTACAGCATTACATGGTAAAGAATTGCTCATTGCCACATCTACAGGGGCGCAAGAACAGGAGTATTTGGCTACTGGTAAATATAAAATGACTGTAGAGGAATTGTTGGCACCATTTAAAGCGACTTGCCATATGGTAGGTCTTACTTGGCTCGCACCTTTTGTAACGTATGGTACTTTGGGGATTGAAGCTAATCGATTAAATGAAGCAGCTAAGGGGTATGTAGGGCGCTTGCAAGGCTAAGCCGAGAAAAGGATATATGTACAGACATAATGTCTGTACGCCTATACGATATATCAGTGAGCAGTGAATTTAATATATGAGAAAGACCTCAAGCCCGTATAAGGCTTGAGGTCTTTTTGGCGTCTATAAGATGTTAGGCTTTGGTACTTCTAGAGATACTGAGGACCTTTGTACTTTTATAAGTCTTGGTTGTTTATAGGTATTGAGTTTTTTATGTCTAGGCGCGGTAAGATATTTCGTACTTCCTAGAATTTTTTATAATTTATGGACAACTTTAGTGGAATTACATATGTTTTATACGTCTCTAATTGGTTATACTTGTATGTAGAGAATAAAATACTTATTTAGTACACCAGGTAAGGACGAGGAGGTTATATATATGAATTCATTAAGCATAGCTTGCAGTACTGAAGCTGTACAATATTTTACTATAGAAAGTCATCGACCACAGGAAAATTTAGATACAATTTTAAATCAAGTGGAGCCAGATTTTACAGCCGTTGGCGCGGTAGTAGTAACTGACCAGGAATTAGAAAAATTACCACTCCTATTTGACACTTTATTGGGAATACCTACTTTTATTGTGCGCACACAGGCGGAAGTAGAGATTCCGCTACACCTATTAACACAAGGTGTACATATTATTGATGTGAATCAATTTGAGCGCTTAACTTTTAGTCGTCAAATTGAAGATGCCATTGTAGCCTATGAAGCGCGGATTTTACCACCATTTTTTAAGGAATTAGTAAAATATGTAGAATCTGGTCACATGTCCTTGGCTACACCAGGTCATCATGGGGGCAGTTTCTTTAGAAAGCATCCAGCAGGTCGCTATTTCTATGATTGGTTTGGAGAGCCTTTATTCCGCTCAGATATGAGCTCGTCTGATGTAAAAATGGGGGATATGCTCATCCATGAGGGGTTTCCTTATGATGCGGAAAAGCATGCAGCGGAAGTATTTAATGCAGACTTTACCTATTTTGTGTTAAATGGTACGTCTTCGGCTAATAAAGTGGTATGTAATGCCCTAATCAAGCCTGGCGATGTAGTGCTATTTGACCGAAACAATCATAAATCTTTGTACCATGGCGCTTTAGTACAATCAGGGGCGACTCCCGTGTATGTAGAAACATCACGCAATCCGTTTGGCTTTATTGGTGGCGTAGATTATCATTGCTTCGAAGAATCCTATTTGCGGGAGCGCATTGCTAAGGTGGCACCTCATAAAGCCGAGGCAGAGCGCCCATTTAGAGTGGCCTTAATTCAGCTAGGCACCTATGATGGTACGATTTACAATGCCCGCCAAGTAGTGGACCGCATTGGCCATTTATGTGACTATATCTTATTTGACTCTGCGTGGGTAGGGTATGAGCAATTCATTCCTATGATGCGCGATTGCAGCCCTATGTTATTGGAATTAGGCCCTAATGACCCAGGGATTTTTGTGACACAGTCTGTACATAAGCAATTGGCTGGTTTTTCTCAGACCTCTCAAATACATAAAAAAGATAGCCATATTAAGGGACAGGCGCGCTATTGTAACGATGATTGCTTTAATAATGCCTTTATGCTTCAAGCGTCTACTTCGCCTTGCTATCCTTTATTTGCCTCCCTTGATGTGAATGCTAAAATTCACGAAGGTCCTTTAGGCCGTAAAATGTGGGCAGATACAGTGAAGCTCGGCATTTATGCGAGAAAGGCGATTAAGCAACATTGTCATTATTTGAAATCCTTTGTGCCAGACATTGTAAATGGTCGCGAATGGGATACGTATACGACAGAGGAAATTGCAGAGAACAAAGAGTTCTTTTCAATTGACCCAGAGGCGTCTTGGCATCAATTTAAAGGCTATGAAAAGAATCAATACTTAGTCGATCCATGTAAACTCTTAGTGTACACTCCAGGTATTGATGGTCAAACGGGAGACTATGAGGACTTTGGCATCCCTGCATCAGTATTATCTCATTATTTACAAGACCATGGCCTTACGCCAGAAAAATGCGATTTAAATTCCATTTTATTCTTGTTAACACCAGCTGATTCAGAGACTATGATGAATAATCTCGTGTCCTTAATGGTTCGCTTTGAACGCTGCATTGATGAAGATGTGCCAATGAAGGATGTATTGCCTAAGATTTACTATCAATATGAAGAGCACTATCGCGGATATACGATTCGCCAACTTTGTCAAGAAATGCATGATTTTTATAAAAAACATAAAGTAAATACGTTGCAAAAACGTTTATTTAGAGAAGAGTATTTCCCTGAAGTAGCCATTACGGCACAGGCTGCGACACAGGCGTTCATTGGAGGCAATTATGAAATGGTGACCCTCGATGAAGTGAAAGGGCGCATTGCCTTAGAAGGGGCCTTACCATATCCTCCAGGAATTATTACTATTGGTCCTGGGGAACGCTGGAATGACAATGTTATTGCTTATTTTAAAGTCCTAGAAGATACGTTTAATGAATTGCCAGGCTTTACTGGAGAAATTCAGGGTGTTCATTTTAAAGAAATTGATGGTAAAATAAGAGCATTAGCCTATGTTATGAAGGACGAATAATATATATTGGAAAGGACGATTTCTATGGATTTTGAAGTTTGTAGAAATTATGTATGTGTTGCTGAGTCGTATACTATTAGTGAAGCAGCGCGTCAACTAAATATTGCACAGCCTGCCTTAAGTTTGCAGATTAAAAATCTAGAGGCGTATTATGGTGTGCAATTAATTAAGACGCGACAAGGGAGTCGCCATATTGAGCTCACTAAGGCAGGCGATTTGCTATATCGACGAATTAAGCATTTATTGAACCAAGAAGAATTATTGCGCAAGGAAGTGCGCAAGAGTGCTTCCGAAGAAGCAGATACGGTTATTGTTGGTGCCACCCCTGAATTGGCGTGCATTGTGAATGATTACATTAACGATTTTAAAAAAGAAAATCCGAAGGGCCGTTGGAAAGTTATTTTTAATGATATGAAATTTCTTACGGAATCGTTGGAGCGAGGCCTTATTAATGTCATCATAACGCCAACAGTGCCGCCACATAAGCATTTATATACCTTTGAAGGAACTGGCATGCGCAAGCTTGCGGTGATTGGGCCAAAGAATCACGCCTTGCTTCAAAATCGCAAGGAAATGCAATTGGCTCAGTTGAATGGACAAAAAGTAGCCGTCATGGCTGATTTAGAAAATCCATTGTTGCGCTCTTGCCGTGAAAGAGAGTTAGATATTTCTTGTGTGTTAAGTAGTAATTCTCTCATGTTTGTTCTTGATACAGTGATGCAAAGTGGAGAATTGGCGATTATATCAGGCTCCATCCCGGAGTGGGTGAAGGGCCTTGTACAATATGTGCCACTGCGGAGTAGTGAGCTGATGAAGTCACAGCAAGTGTACACCCATAAAGGTGGCCAAAAGACGAAATTAGTAAAAGCATTTTTAGCCCATCTTAAAGACCAACAGTACATTAGTGATGCAGATGCTGGTAATTAGTGAGGAGGCCTTTCTATGGATTTATTTGATGATTTAGATACATTTCCATCCTTAGGAGATATAGGAGATAGTAATTTATCGCCTACCTTGGGGCGCATGGAAAAGTACAACGCTTATATGAGCTAGATATATATCCTTATGGCGATAAGTTTAATTGGACTCATTATGCCAAGGATATAATGGCTAATTACGATAGTTTAAAAGACTCTAATGTGGCTGTAGCGGGTCGTATTATGGCTAAGCGTGACCATGGTAAAACTATATTTTTAACTTTGCGCGACACAACGGGCGATATTCAGATTTTTGCGCGCATTGATGAGGTGTCTGAGCTAGAGAACAGCTTGCTAGACTTATTAGATGTGGGCGATATTATCGGTGTAAATGGCACTGTATTTAAAACGGACAAAGGGGAAATTAGTGTTCGCACTACTCATGTGGAAATGCTCACTAAATCATTGCGCCCCTTGCCAGATAAGTGGCATGGCCTTAAAAATGCAGAGTTTAAATATCGTCATCGCTATGTGGATATTATTATGAATCCGCAAGTGCGTGAAGTGTTTAAAAAGCGTGCCCAAATTATTGCTACTATTCGCGAATGGCTATTGCAGCGCAATTTTATGGAAGTGGAAACGCCTATGATGCAAAATTTATATGGTGGTGCTGTAGCGCGGCCTTTTATTACGCATCATAATGCACATGACATGGATGTGTATTTGCGCATTTCTCCTGAATTATATTTAAAACGCCTTGTAGTAGGGGGCTTTGATAGGGTCTTTGAAATTAACCGCAATTTTCGCAATGAGGGCATCGACAAAAGTCACTATCCAGAATTTACTATGGTAGAAACGTATCAGGCCTATGCTGATTATAATGATATGATTCAGCAATTAGAGGATTTAGTAGGTCATTGTGCGAAGGTTATTACTGGCGGCACTAAGATTATGTATCAGGGCGTGCCGATTGAGTTCAATAAACCTTGGCAGCGTATGACCATGGTAGAGGCGATTAAAACCTATTCTGGTGAAGATTTTGATGAGGTGGAAACCTTAGATGATGCACGTGCTTTAGCAGATCGTTTACATGCAGAATACGCCGAGCATGATGGCATCGGCAAAATTATGAATGCTTGTTTTGAAACCGTAGCCGAGGGGAATTTGATTCAGCCAACGATTATTACAGGCCTTCCTATGGAAATTTCACCATTAGCTAAACAAAGTCGTGAAAAACCTTGGTTGACTGATCGTTTTGAAGCCTATATTTTTGGTCGCGAATTAGCTAATGGCTTTTCGGAACTCAATGATCCCTTTGATCAAAGACGGCGATTTGAACAACAAATGCGCGAGCGTGAGCTAGGCGATGAGGCAGCCCATCAAATGGACGAGGACTTTGTGAATGCCTTGGAATATGGTTTGCCCCCAACTGCAGGTTTGGGTATTGGCATTGACCGCTTAGTCATGTTCTTGACAGATAGTGCATCAATTCGCGATGTTATCTTCTTCCCATTGATGAAGCCTGAAGAGGGCCGTGAGCGAGATCTAGACGAATAAGTGTAATACATATGAGGCTTAATATGTATAAGCAAATGCTTATACATATCTAGACGTAAACGTGTATATGTAAATAGCTAAAAGTAAATATGTATAAAGAAATAGTCATTAATACATATATACAAACAGATATCTAAACATAACTATATGATAATTAAATATTTATTATAGGACGCTAGCTAAGCTAGCGTCTTTTTTTACAAAATTTAAAATGTAACTATTGACATTACATGTAGAAGTGTGTAAAATACAAAATGTAATTACTAGAGTTACAAGTTGAGGATCGATAGGGCGTGTATACATAGGTAACTAGATAAAAGATAAAACTTTGATATTGAATGATGGAGGAATTAAAATGAAAATTGCAGTAGTAAGTTCAAATGGTAAAGTAGGTAAATTAGTTGTAGCAGAGGCACTTAGCCGTGGTCACGAAGTAGTTGGCTTTGCACGCAGTGCCAACCAATCAGAGGCAAAGAATTTTGTGCAAAAAGATATTTTTGAATTGACTAAGGACGATGTAAAAGGCTTTGATGTAGTTGTTGATGCTTTTGGTACTTTTGCACCAGACACATTAGATCTTCATACAAAATCTTTGATGCACCTAGCAGATCTTGTATCTGGTAGTGAGACGCGTTTACTTGTAGTAGGTGGGGGCTGGTAGCTTGTATGTAAATAAAGAACATACTATGCAATTACTCAATACACCAGATTTTCCTGAAGCCTATTACCCATTGGCAAAAGCACAAGCAGATGAACTCGTAGCATTGCGCAAACGTGAGGATGTAAAATGGACTTTTGTGAGCCCCACTGCAGATTTTCAAGCTGATGGTGCTCGCACTGGAGAATATATCTTAAGTGGCGAAGAATTTACCCTCAATGATAAAGGGGAGAGCGTGGTAAGTTATGCTGACTATGCCATTGCTATGGTGGATGAAGCTGAGGCTGGTAAACATGTGCAAATGCGCATTAGTGTAGTTGGGAAATAATATATCTAAAAAAATAGATTTAGTTCTTGACGAATGAGAAGATTCTCGATATAATACAACATGTAATAAATGGGGTTACTAGTTATAAAGTATAGAGAACCTTAGTAAAAGTATGAAGTAAACTATTACAAATAAAACTACGCTGTTTGTAATAGAATTAGAAGGAGTGGTGTAGTATGAAACAATTATTATTTAATTTTAACTTTAAAGATTCTGGTTTATTGTTCTACCGTATTGTATTAGGCTTATCTATGATGGCGCATGGCTATTTTAAATTTGCTGGTGGCGAACAAATGCTATATGGTGTAGGTTCTATGTTAGGTCAATTTGGCATTACTGGAGGATATTTATTCCTTGGTACGATGGCAGCTAGTGCTGAACTCATTGGCGGTTTACTAATTATTCTTGGTTTATTTACGCGTCTTGGCACTTTGCTTGTAGCGGGCACATTATTGGTAGCGACTATGGTTGATTTAGGCCATGGATTCTTTAAATGGGACTATCCTTCACAAATGATGTTTGGTGCTATTATGCTCTTCTTAGTAGGGCCTGGTCGTTTTAGTTTTGATAATCGTTGGATTCAAAAATAAAGTAAATATAAACAAAAGAAACTGAATAAGATCCTTGCTGAGTCGCACTGTTAAAATGGTTGCATTTTAATAGTGCGATTTTTTTATAATGCGGCACAGGGCATTTATAATTTTACAAATGGGGCAAAACCTTTATACTATATAGATAGTAGCATGTATACTATATGTATGAATTAACCATGAGTTCATAAACAGAAAGTATAATTGAACATTGTTTGTAAAGGGGTTCTCGTATGGAAAAGATTTGTGCCATCATTTTAGGCGGTACTAAAGATTGTTTTGATTATATAGATGAGGCGGATTTTGTTATCGCCTGTGATAAAGGCTATGCATATGCCCAAGAGGCAGGGATTACACCGGATTTATTGGTGGGGGATTTTGACTCTTATGAAGGGGTTATTCCGGAGCATATAAAGGTGTTGCAATTGCCTGTTGAAAAAGATGATACGGATACTTTGGCAGCATTGCGTTATGTGATAAATGAAGGCTTTACACAGATTTATATGTATTGCGCCTTTGGCGGTCGCTTTGATCATTTGTGGGGCAATATACAAGCAGCCAGCTTTGCTGCCAGTGAAGGGGCTATAGTCACTTTGCATAGTACAGCACAGACTGTGTATATTTTTAAGAATCACACTGTAGTGCTACCTCCTAAAGCGAATCGTGCTTTATCAGTTTTGGCCCTTAGCGATCATTGTGAAGGGGTTACCATAGAGGGCACAAAATATGAAGTGGAACAAGCAAGTTTAACGAATATATTCCCTCTAGGCGTCAGTAATGAATGGCAGGGAACAGCTACTATTTCAGTGGAGCAAGGGCTCTTGATGGTAGTGGAATCGGTTAAATAATCAAGGGCTTGTTGGGAGGCATTGTATGTTACTTTCATTGACATATATTTTCTTAGGTGGTATGCTTTTTTCTTATACTGCCAATTTGTTACGCATACCGCGTATTATAGGAATGATTGTGGCAGGGATTTTATTAGGGCCTATGGGCTTTCAGCTCTTAAGCGATGAATTACTGAGCGTAAGTGGCGAGTTTCGCACCTTAGCTTTGCTAGTCATTTTACTCAAAGCTGGTTTATCGCTACGCATTACAGATATTAAAAGCTTAGGGCGCCCCGTAGTTGGTATGGCATTCTTGCCATCCGCTTTAGAGATTGTTACGCTAGCCAGTTTGAGTCATTGGCTCTTTCAGCTATCTTGGGTGGAAGGATTTCTCTTTGGTGCTGTTGTATGTGCCGTATCACCAGCCGTGGTGGTTTATCGCATGACTGAGCTAATCAAAGAAAAATATGGCGTTAAAAAAGGTGTGCCGCAGCTTCTGTTAGCAGGCTCTGCCTTAGATGATATTATTGTAGTTACCATATTTGGTGTATTGCTTGATTTTATCAATGGAAACATGACATTATGGCAAGTCGTAGAGGAATTTCCTATTGCCATAGCTATGGGACTGTTGCTAGGGGCTGTAGCCGGCTATATGGGTTGGCGTTTATTCACCATATGGAAGCCTACTAATATTATGAGCGCCGGTATTGTTTTAGTGGGGCTATCGGTAGGCCTCATGAATTTGGGGACCTATTTAGGTCATTGGGTGCCTACATCGGGGTTATTAGCCGTTATGGTGATGGCAACTTTGGTGCGAACCTTGAGTCAGGTAGATGTGGGTGAGCATATTTCAAAGAGTATTTCTGTTTTATGGGGACCTACAGAAATTTTGCTCTTCGTACTTGTTGGGGCTGCTATTAATATTCCGTATATTGCGATGGCAGGGGCTACATTAGTCTTGCTCTTAGCCTTAGGCTTAGGAGCACGCTCTCTCGGTGTACTGCTCAGCGTGAGTGGCTCGCAATTGAATAAAAAGGAACGTTTATATACGATTGTGTCCTACTGGCCTAAAGCCTCTGTACAGGCGGCCATTGGCGGTATTCCCCTTACTATGGGCTTAAGCAGCGGACATCTTATTTTAACTGCTGCTGTATTGGCCATTGTTATTACTACCCCAATAGGGGCGGTATTAATGGAGAAAAGTTATAAACGATTATTGGAAAAGAATTAAATAGTGCTAAGGCTTGAAGCTTTTTCAAAAGGTAAAAGTTTAAACGATGTAAAAGTTTTCAAGAGGTAAAAGGTTCTTAGAGTATAAAAGCTTTCAAAAAGTAAAAGTTTTTCAAGATGTAAAAATGTTAACATAATGTTTAGAGTTAAGAATGAGAGGTAGATTAATGGATTGGATTACACAAATGGACTTATCTATATTGCATATGATTGTTCAATATTTACATGCGCCTTGGTTAGATTTAGGTATGGCGTGGTTTACTAAATTAGGGAATAGCGGAGCTATATGGTTAGCCTTAGGTATTGGCTTGTCCCTTACTAAGGAATATAGAACAGTAGGTATGGCAATGCTTCTGGCATTGATTATGGGAATGGTAATTTGCCATTTTGCTATAAAACCAATGGTAGGTCGTTTGCGTCCATTCTTAGTAGATCCATCCTTTCATTTAGTGATTAAGCCACCAACGGGATATTCATTTCCGTCAGGACATACTTGGTCATCCTTTGCCGCTGTAGCCGTAGCTATGATGCATCGATTGAAAGGCCGTTATATTATTTTGTTGGCCGCTGTTGTTATGGCCTTCTCTAGATTGTATTTAACAGTGCATTATCCAACAGATATTTTAGGTGGCATTATTATAGGCCTATTCCTAGGATATATAAGTGTAAAATTAGTAGAATATTATTGGCTCAATGACCAGGACGTTGTGTCAGAGTCTATGAGTTAGTTTATGGAGATTATTTATAGAGATCGTTTATAGAGTTAGTTTATGGAGTTAGTATTAAGTCGCAAAGAAAGCTAAATTAAACTAAAATATTAGACTAAACTTGATTAAACTTGATTAAACTAAATTAAGATAAATTGAAGTAAATTAAGACAAATTAAACTGAATTAAGCCAAATTAAAGTAAATTAAAGGAGATGCTCCCTAGGAGGCATCTCCTTTTTTATGCTTGATTTCATTTCTTGTTTGAGGATTATGGTCTAGAGGGTATGGGCCAAGTATCATTAAAGGAATGTCCTACATAGATATACTGACGAATTAGCGGTGTTGATTTCACACTTTGTAAGGTAAAAAAGAAGTAATGGGCGCGATGGTCCTTAGCATTTTCTTTGTTCAATTTAAAATAATTTGATTGAGCTTCCGCCATGCTGTGTAAAATATCATCGGTAAGGAAGGTCAAGGGGATATGCAAGGCGGAATATTGATAAAAATCGGCTTCAAATTGTAGATAATTATCTGTAAAATAGGCAAATTGTAGTTCATTTTGTTGAAATGGCTTGGAATGCGAATTAGAACGCATCGTCATCACCTCCTTTGCATAATTTGATAATGTGATTGATTTCGATTCGTTCATAGGTAGATTTAGTCGCGGCTATAGATGATGAATCCGCTCCTTGGCTTGAATCAGTTAATTCAACTTCTAACAACATATACTCTAACGTAAGTTCTCGGATACGACCTTTTAGTATATATATCCCTTTTTTACTTTTTACATGATAGGTCATAGTAAGTTGCTGAATATAAATCTGGCTGAGCCATTTGAGGATTTCATCAGTGCTTGTTTCCTCAGCAAATTCAATAGTTACATCGTTTTCTTGGAGGGCTGAGACATGGTCAGAGATAAAAAAGCCCATCCACTTGGCCATGCCGCGGTCGCGATAGGTACGCGCCGAATGATAGGGCAGATAGAGACGTTTAAGCATATAGAGACTCCTAAGACTATGATTTTAGACGAATTATGTTAGGCCATCCAGGCCGCCTGCGGAGTGACCACCAATAAGACGACTCCTCTTAATCGCACGGGAATAGGAGAGCAAGGAGCTTCCTTTTTGAATGGAAACAAAGCCATATTGCTCGCGAATGCGATCAATAGCGCGTTGGAGTTGGTAAGTCTTTTCTACTGCTTCGGCATCTTCGAATAAGGAGGTAATGCGATATTCATCGCTACTTAGCTTAGAATAGCGCACCGCAATTTGACGGACGGCACCGCCTTTATAATGTTTGCGAAATAAGGTCTTCACATAAGTGACTAGCTCATCGGTTAGTTGTGAGGGCGGAATTTTCATTTGCGCCTGAATGGGCGATTGTAATACATTTTTAGAAAAGCCAATATAAATAGAAACACATTGCGCTAGTTGATGCGTTTTTCTAAGGCGTATGGCTACTTGCTCGGCCATTTCCGCGAGGAGTAGCTCGATTTCATGTTGCGCCTCATAATTGCGCGGTAAAATCTGCGAATTGCCAATGCCTTTTGACTGCGGCCGATAGGGCGCATGTACATTGCTCTCATCTACGCCATGCGCATGAAACCAAAGCTGAACGCCTATAATGCCCATCTCGCGCTGTAAGATATCAGGATTGCTATGGGCTAACTCCTTAATTGAGTAAATGTGAAGACGATTTAAATGGTCTGCTGTGCGACGGCCAATGCCCCAAAAGTCAGTGAGTTTAGGCAGAGCCCACAATTTTGTTGGCACATCTTCATATGACCAGTTGGCGCGCATGGTCTCCGTAGTCTTTGCTTCATTGTCGAGGGCCAGTTTAGCTAAGAGAGGATTGGCATTGGACATGCCTACAGTAGAATAAATCCCTGTAGTTTGCCAAATATCATGCTGAATTTTAGCAGACAGAATATCGAGTTTTTCCTTGCGGCTCATTTGCGGTTTAGGGAGAAAATAATTTAGTGATTGAGTCAAATCGATGAAGCCCTCATCAATGGAATAGGGGCAAATATCTTCAGGCGCTGCGTATTTGTGAAAAATGCGTTGCACTTCAAGATTTTTTAAAATATATACACTCATGCGTGGAGGTACAAAGAGAGTGCGCTTGGCCCAGTCTTCAATGTATTTTACATATTGCGGCGTTAAGGGTAATTTTTGCTGTAAGGCGCGCTTGTAATTGAATTTGCGCGTAGTTACATCAAATGGCAGATCATAGGCACGGCTTACATTTTGCCGTCCAAAAACCTTTTTAAAGGTGGGCGAGGAGGCCAAAATGAGACCGCTAGCATTATCGGCACGACTCATGACACAGAGAGACGTGGTCAGGGGATGAAGACCGCGCTCAATACATTCTACACTGGCGTAGAAGGACTTCATGTCGATAAACGCAATATCTGATTTGGGCTCTAGGTCATAATTAATCATGGTACATTCCTCAATTGGCTAGGGCTTAGACGGCGAGTAAAACTAAAGATAAATATAAATATGAAAATAGATAAAAAATAAATAAAAAATAAATAGAAAATAAACATGAATATATTCTAATAAATAAAAAATATTTCAAAATAAATCGAACAAATAAACGGAATAACTTTGTAATAAAATAATATTACAAACAAATGTTTGTGTCAATAGGTGTGAGACGATGAAAAATGCAAACTATTTTGTATGATTAGTATGTATTTTACAGAGACATAACTTAAAGGTATAATGAAATAAAACATGCACATTAGGCAGGAGGTTTAGGGATGGGACAGAAGCGAAACACGATGCTTGCTATAGTGGCTATTCTCATCGTAGTTATTATTGGTGGTGCTGCTGGTGGTTATTGGTACTATAAGCGGACGCCGACGTATTCGTTGAAATTGTTGGGGCAATCGATTAAGGAGCATGATTGGCATAGTTTTGATGCTCATGTCGATGTGGAGCAAGTATCAGAGGATATTGTGACTATGGTAGCCATGATAGGCTATTCAGATAGATTTACATACCTTGATCACATCGATAAGCACAGAATTTATCTTAGTCCAGGGTTTAGAGAAACGTCTAAGAATGTGGAGCTAGCAATAGAAGATACACTTCGCAATAAGAAAATTCCTTCCGATGACACTAGCACTCCTTTTGAAGAGGCCCTTGTAGGGCGGATATATAAAGCCTTTGATTTTGTAGAAGTGCTCGATGTAAGTAGACATGGCGACGAGGCAATAGCGCAAATTTTGTTAAAGCAAAATAAATTAAATTTAAATGTTATCGTCATGCTTGAAATGGTTCAGTTAGAGAATGGTACCTGGGAAGTTATGTCTATTTCTAATGCGGAGAAAATCGGGGAAGAGTTTTATGAGGCAGCGCAGGAGAAATTGGCTGATATGAATAAACCGACCCAAGAGGCCATTGATGAGGCTGTAAAAATTGGCGATGTAAAGGCTACCTTGCGCCGTATGGGACAAACTGCATATGCTCCTATTTATCCGTATTTACAAGTGAATATACCGGTGACTATTGGCGAACAATCTATCAGCACGATTGATGGGGATATTATGTTTGAAGGACTTGGACCAAACAAGAACGAAGTCTTGCGTGTGCCAGCGGTGCTTCAAAATACGAATATTGCTATGACCAATAGTACACGGACATATTATTATTCTGATCGATTAAGCGAATCCTCTGATGAGTATGAAAAGCTTAAGGAAGCGAATATGAATAATTTTAATGATGTTAAGGTGTCATTTAAAATTAGGCGCGTCGTGTTTGGTGACGGTACTGAATTAGAAGTAGCAACAAAATTAAGTGAGGCCGATATTTTTTAATTGTTAGTGTGTAGTTGTGTGTATGAACTATGTTTGTAATGATGTGAGAGTTGTAATGTGTGAGTAATGATGTGTTAGTACGAGGTGAAATGATGAACGAACAAACTAATGTAAATGGTGCAGGAGCTCCTATGAATCAAGGTGGACCAGTCAATCCTAATGGGGCGCCTATGAATCCTAATGTCGGTCCTATGGCCCCTAATGAAGGGCCAATACAGCCTAATGGAGGGATGGGGCAGCCAGGTCCAATGATGCCACCACCTCAAGGGAATAATAAGAAAACAGGCTTAATTATAGCTATTATTGCTATTGTTGTGCTTATTGTGGGTGCCGTTGGCGGATATTTATATTATAAGCAAACGCCTACATATTCTTTGAAACAAGTTGGGGCAGCGATTGAGAAGCATGATTGGGATGCGTTTGAAAAATACGTTGATGTGGATCAAGTCGCAGATGATATGTATATGGGAGTTATTAGAGGGACTTTACGCTATCAATTTGAAGATGGTAATAGCAAAGCGGTAGATGCTTTATTTAGAGAACATAAAGATGAGATTAAAGCTGATACAGCCAATGTAAGCAAGAATATAGAGAATCTTGTGCGTGGCAAGAAAACAGAAGCAGATAAAAAGGGTAAACAGGACAGCTTTAATTTTAATACGAACTTCTTTGAAAATTTCAAATATAAAGAAATAAAATCTATTGAAAAGTCTGGCAAACATGCAGAAGCGACTGTTGTGTATAATTTAGAAAGCTTTGGCAAGGAAGTAGAAGTTGTTTTTGAAATGAGCAAAATGGCCGATGGTTATTGGACGATTGACTCTATTGCCAATGTAGAAGAGGTATGGAATACATATTATGATGCGTATCAAGCGAAATTAGATGAAGTGAATGCGCCAATTAAAGCGGAAATTAATAAATATGTATCCATGGATAGATTGAGACTATTTTTAAACCGGACGGCAATGTATCCATACTTGTACTATAGTGCCCAAATTACGACTATGGAAAAGCCAGTAAAAGATATTGAAATAGCGGTGACGATTAAAGGTGTGGGCGAATATAAACGTATCATTGAAAAGACTGTAGTATTCCATAGCAATATTCAAAAAACTGGTGATAATGGCCCTTGGGGCAATTCCTATCGACTAAATAGCAGCGATGAAGATGATCGCTTATTATACTTTGACTTTAAAGACAATACACCAATGGACTTTGAAATTAGAAAAATTACCTTCTTTGATGGAAGTAGCATTGAGTTGAAGGATACGCTGTAGACTTGAAAACTTGAAAGTTATATAGGGTAAAAATAAAACGCTTAGTATGTGAATACTAGGCGTTTTGTTGTAGCGGGAGGAGGTATGAAGATGAAAAGTAAGTAGGATATTAAAACTAATAAGTTAGACAATATTATTAACAATACCTCTAAAAATATAACCGAAGACAGTATTGATGAATGGCTACTCGAAGAAGCTTTGCAACGATTAGAGAATTTTGATGAGAGTAAATTAGTTAGTCAATAAGAAGTGGATGAAATATTTGGATTTACACAGGATGATATTGAGGGGGATGTGGAGTGACAGAGTATCCAATAGTATCTATGATTAATTGTTTTATTAATGATATAATTATATGTTAAAATAAGAACAAATAACGTGTTGAATAGTGGGGCAAAACAATGATTAAAGATAATATTTTGTACAATAAGGGTGTAAGACCTAATACAGCATTTTCTGAAGAATTGAGGAAACTTTTACCAGCGTTTTATGTAGGCTATGAAGAAGATGAAAATGGCAATGTGATTAATAAAGGATATTTTGATACTCAAAAATTTCTAGATGCTCTTAGAGAACAAAATGTAGATGAAATAAAAAATGGTTATCATTTAGATTTTGTAGGCAAGAATTACGCTAAGCGGCAGGCTGGCGAACAATCACTTACAGTGATTACTCCTGACAAAAATCATAATGAAGTAATAGAGAATAAAAAAAGTAAAAACTTATTATTTTCAGGTGATAATCTTGACGTATTACGTCATTTGCAAAATAACTATGAGAACAGTATCGATATTATATATATTGATCCGCCTTATAATACAGGCAGTGATGGATTTATATATCCTGATGAGTTTGAATATACTGATGTCCAATTACAAACTATGTTTAATCTAACTGAGGGTGAGTTAGCACGGTTAAAATCGATTCAGGGAAAAGCAACTCATAGTGCATGGTTAACATTTATGTATCCACGATTGTACTTAGCTAAGAAACTACTTAAAGATACCGGAGTTATTTTTGTATCTATTGATGACCATGAAGATGGTAATTTGCGCCTACTAATGGATGAAATATTTGGTGAAGATGGATTTTTGTCGCAAATTATATGGGAGCGAGCATATTCACCGGTAAATCTGAAGAAACATTTTTCGACTAGTCATGATTATATCCTCTGTTATGCTAAAAATATTAATTTAGCAGTATGTAATGGATTACCAAGAAGTGAAGAGGCTAATGATAGATATAGTAATCCTGATAATGATTCTAGAGGTGTGTGGCAATCAAGTGATCTTTCCGTTGGCCCTGCGAATGAAGCTAATATTTATGAAATTATTACACCCAGTGGAAGAGTCGTCTTACCACCGAGTGGCTATTCATGGCGGTTAGATGAAAAAACATTTGAAAAATATGTAGTGGATAACAGAATTTGGTTTGGTAAAGATGGAAATGGCGTGCCACGTATAAAGCGTTTTTTAAGCGAGGTTAAGGAAGGTATTACGCCGATGACTATCTGGAAACATAGTGAAGTTGGTCATTCTCAAGATGCTACAAAGTATTTGAAAGATTTGTTTGATGGAAAAGCATATTTTGATTATCCGAAACCAGTGCCGTTAATAAAGCGTTGTTTAGAGTTATATGGCGATTCTAATTCTGTTATAATGGACTTTTTTGCTGGTTCGGGAACAACGGCTGAAGCTGTGATGCAGTTAAATACAGAAGACAAAGGAAATCGCCAATATATTTTGGTACAATTTCCAGAAAAAATAAAAGAAAGTTCTGTAGCCTATAAAGATGGCTATCAGACTATTGATGAAATTACACAAGCTCGCTTAGATAAGACTAAATCGAAAATTATCGATGGGGGGGGGGCAACCGCAGTTGGCTGCCTAGATTTGGGCTATCAACATTATTATGTAATGCCGCTTAAAGATAATTTAATTGAAAAGATTGAATTTGAGTCTGCTGGAGATAAACTATTTGGCGATGATATGGTAACTCCTTTTTCTAGTAAGGCTTTGGGCATAAAGGGCGATGCTACAGGATGGGATACAATTTTAAGAACCTATTTAGTTAAAGATGGATATAAGTTTGATGTAGAGATAGAGTATAAGAATTTCGGTAGTGTTAAAGTGCCTTATGTAAATAAACAAAGGTTATATCTTTTGACGGAAGAATGGAATACCTTAGAAACAAAAGCTTTAGTTAATCAATTAGGTTGTAATAAAATTGCTGTTCAATCTATCGTGATATATGGTCATACATTAGCAGGGGAGACATTTAGAGAGTTAGAGGTAGCATTAAAACAGTTAGATTGTTCTATAAATCTTATTACTCGTTATTAACAAGAATTAAAAAAGGATTATTTTATGTTACGAGATGCAATTGAAAAAAATAAAAAGATTGAATCTAATACAGCTTTTTTAGAAGAATTAAGAAAGAAACTTCCAGCTTTTTTTAAGCCAGAGAAGATTGATGAACATGGAACTATTATTGAAGAAGCAAGCTTTGATTTAACTAAATTTCAAAATGAATTGCAAAGAAATAATATTCATGAATTTATAGACGGATATCAGCTTGATTTTATAGGTAAAAATTATGCTAAAAAGCAGGCTGGAGAGGCGTCTGTTACAGTTATTTGTCCTGATATGACTCATAACAATAAAAAGGAAAATCAGCATAGTAAAAATTTATTTTTTACAGGGGATAATCTTGAAGTATTGCGTCACTTACAAAATAACTATGAAAATAGTGTAGATGTTATATATATAGATCCTCCTTATAATACGGGGAGTGATGGTTTTATATATCCAGATACATTTGAGTATACTGATGAAAAGTTACAAGCCATGTTTGATTTGAATGAGAGTGAATTAGCACGATTAAAGTCAATTCAAGGTAAAGCGACGCATAGTGCATGGTTAACATTTATGTATCCTCGATTGTATTTAGCTAAAAAACTACTTAAAGATACAGGTGTTATTTTTGTTTCAATTGATGACCATGAAGATGGGAATTTACGACTATTAATGGATGAAATCTTTGGTGAAGATGGATTTTTGACTCAAATTATATGGGAGCGTGCATATGCTCCAGTAAATTTGAAGAAGCATTTTTCTACCAGTCATGATTACATCCTTTGTTATGCTAAAAATATTAATTTAGCAGTATGTAATGGTCTTCCAAGAAGTGAAGCTGCTAATGATAGATATAGTAATCCCGATAATGATCCGAGAGGTGTATGGAAGGCGGACAATTTATCTGTGGGGCCTGCAATTGAGTCTAATATTTATGAGATTGTTACACCAAGTGGAAGAAGAGTTATGCCGCCAAGTGGATATTCATGGAGATTGAATAAAGAAACATATAAAGAATATGTAAGCGACAATAGAATTTGGTTTGGTGTGCATGGTGGAAATGTTCCAGCACTAAAACGATTTCTAACAGAGGTTAAGCAAGGCATTACACCTATGACTGTTTGGAAGTATACTGATGTGGGGCATTCGCAAGATGCTACAAAGTATTTGAAAGATTTATTTGACGGAAAGGCATATTTTGATTACCCAAAACCAGTAGAGTTAATAAAACGTTGCTTGCAGTTATATGGAAATTCAAATTCTGTTATAATGGATTTCTTTGCTGGTTCTGGTACAACAGCTGAAGCTGTGATGCAGTTAAATGCAGAAGATGAAGGGAATCGCCAATATATTTTAGTTCAGTTGCCAGAAAAAACTAAAGTTGACTCTGCAGCTTATAAAGATGGATATAAAACGATTGATGAAATTACACAAGCCCGCTTAGATAAGAGTAAATCGAAAATTATTGATAGGTCGGAGGGGGCCGCGGTTGGTTGCGTAGACTTGAATTATCAACACTATTATGTTGTGCCGCCTAGGACTCAAATATTAGAGTCTTTAGAGCTTGATGAAATTAGCGAAAAGTTGTTTGGTGATGAAAATCTTGTAACACCTTTTTCTAGTTCTGAGTTAGGTGTTAAAGGGGAAGCAACTGGTTGGGATACAATATTATGGACTAATCTAGTTAAAGATGGATATTCTTTTGATACAAAAATTGAATATAAAGAATTTAATATGGTTAAAGTTCCTTATATTAATAAGCAAAGATTATATTTATTTACAGAAGATTGGGGAACAGAAGAAACTAAATCTTTAATTAATCAATTAGGATGTAATAACATTGTTGTTCAGTCTATTGTAGTGTATGGACATACATTGGCAGGAGAAGCATACAGAGAATTAGAAACTGCTTTGAAGCAATTAGACCTGTCTGTTAATTTGATAACGAGATATTAATACTGTATGGTATAAAAGGTTGACTTATGATACGAGATAATATGGAAAAAAATAAAGAGGTTAAATCGAATACAGCATTTTTAAAAGAGCTAAAAGAAAAATTACCTCAATTTTTCACAGCAGACAAATTAGATGAAGAAGGAAATATAGTAGAAGCAGGAACATTTGATTTAGAAAAATTGAAAAATGCTTTAAAAGAAAACAATATTAATGAGTTAACTAGCGGCTACCAACTTGATTTTATTGGTAAAAATTATGCAAGAAAGCAAGCCGGGGAATATTCGACGACAGTGATTGTTCCTGATAATGTACATAATCAGAAAGCGGAGAATAAAGATAGTAAAAATTTATTTTTTACTGGTGATAATTTAGAAGTACTTCGGCATTTACAAAATAACTATGAAAATAGTATAGACTGTATATATATAGATCCACCGTATAATACAGGATCAGATGGCTTTGTTTATCCGGATAAATTTGAATATAGTGATGAACAGTTACAAGCAATGTTCAATTTGAATGAGAATGAATTAGCTAGATTAAAATCAATTCAAGGAAAAGCAACTCATAGTGCTTGGCTTACCTTTATGTATCCGAGATTATATTTAGCTAAAAAGCTACTCAAAGATACGGGGGTAATATTTGTTTCTATTGATGATAATGAGCAAGCAAATCTTAAATTATTGATGGATGAGATATTAGGAGAATCAAATTTTGTTGCTAAGTTTGATTGGCGTAAAAAAACGGGTGCTAATGATGCAAAAGATATAGCTGTAATTACGGAATCGATATATTTATATACTAAAAATTATGAAATAGCTTTTACTAATAAAATTTGGGGGAGAAATGAAGCAGCTATAAAAACATCAAGGTATAATCAAGTTGATGAGTTTACAGAAACCCGGGGCAAATTTTATTATGATACATTAGATCGAGGAGGATTAAATTATTCTGACTCTATGAATTATCCTATAGAGGCTCCAGATGGTGGTATTATTTATCCAAATGGAAGATCAGAGTTTGAAAATGATGGTTGGATTTGGAAGTGGGGAAAAGAAAAGGTCAATTGGGGACTAAAAAATAAATTTTTAGAATTTGTTGAGTCGAATAAGAGTAAAGGGTCTAAATATACTATTAAATATAAAGTTTATCAAAATGTTGATAATGATGGAAATATACGAGAACGTAGAGGGCAAGCATACTCTAATTTAATTCTAGACCCTATTAATCAAAGTGGAAGTCAAGATATTTTTTCTTTATTTAAGATTAGTGGATTATTTTCTAATCCTAAACCTGTTAAGTTGATTAAGTATTTACTAAATATTATAGATAGAAAAGATTTGGTAGTTTTAGATTTTTTTGCAGGTTCTGCTTCAACTGCAGATGCAGTATTGCAATTAAATGATAAAGACAATGGTGATAGACAATTTATTTTAGTACAAATACCAGAATTAACCAGGATTGACTCCATTGCATATAAAGAAGGATATAAGTCAATTGATAAAATTGCTTATGAGCGAATTAAGAAAAGCATATCGAAAATAATCGATTCGGGGGGGGGTACCACCAACAATGTCGATATGGACTTAGGGTTTAAGCATTATCGAGTGGTATCAGTAAATCAAAATGTTCTCGATAAAATAGAATTTAATGAAGCAGAGTCAAGCTTGTTTGCTACTGATTTTGTAACGCCATTTTCTAGTGAAAAGTTAGGTGTTGAGGGGAATGCAACTGGTCTTGATACGATTTTATGGACATATCTAGTAAGGGATGGCTATAAATTTGATGTAGAAGTAAAATGGATAGATATATCTGATATAAAAATTCCATATGTAAATAATCAAAGGATATACATTTTAACGAATAGTGATGCGTGGAAATCAGAACATACAAAAGAATTAGTAAATTTAATTGGAACTAATCAGATAGCAGTACAAACAATCGTAGTTTATGGACATTCTTTTACATTAGAAAGTCAAACAGAGTTACAAGTAGCATTAAAGCAACTTGATAATAAAATAAATTTGGATATTAGATATTAAAAGGGGCTTGTTATGAGAATATTGTTAGAAGAGTTGGATCATCAAAAACAAGCATTAAAAGCAATAATAGATAATTTTGTAGGCTTGGAAGAAAATCAGAGTAAATCAAATTCATTAATGTATAGTAATCCATTAATAAAAAAGTCTAGAGAATTAGAAGCTAATATTGACATAAAAATGGAAACGGGCACAGGAAAAACTTATGTAGGTGTTCGTGCTATGTACGAATTACACAAACAGTATGGCTTGTTTAAATTTATTGTTGTGGTGCCTAGTCCTGCAATTAAAGAAGGCTGGAAAAATTTTATTCAAGCTGATTATGCTAAGCAGCATTTTAGTCAGTATTATGAAAATACTAGAATTAATTTATCAGTCATTAACTCTGGTGACTTTAATAGTAAGAAGGGCTATATGCCTGCTCATTTAGTTGATTTTTTAGAAGGCTCAAAATTAAATAGTAATACAATACATGTACTTCTTATTAATGATAAAATGCTTTTATCAAAAAATATAAAAGGTGTTAGTACGAGCGGAAAAAATAAAGGTCAAGGCTTGTTTAATCAAACGGTATTGTCTGGATATGACAAGCCTATAGAAGCTTTGCAGGCAATAAAACCAGTTGTAATAATTGATGAACCACATCGTTTTTCAAGTGGGAATGAAAATTATAAAGCTATATTAGGATTAAATCCGCAAATGATTATTCGGTTTGGTGCGACGTTTCCTGAAAAAACTGAAGGTAAAGGACGTAATAAAATAGTTACAAAAGATTATTATAGAGCTATGCCGCAATATGATTTGAATGCAATTTGCTCTTTTAATCAGGGATTGGTAAAAGGGATTGATATTTATTATCCTAAAGTTACAGAAGAGGCTGCTAAGCATAAATATATTGTTGACTCTTGTTCAGCCAAAAAATTAGTTCTTAAGTTTAGCAATACTTTATTTGAATATGGAGTAGGTGATGAATTACCTTTTGATGGGAATGTTACATATGAAGGTGCAAAATTATTATCGACTGGTCTAGAGATAGAAAAGGGAATGGCTTTTATACCAGCGACAATGAGTAGCTCGTATCAAGAGTTGATTTTAAGAGATGCAATAGAGAAGCATTTTATTGCAGAAATTAAGAATTTTATGCGAGATAATACCACTAAGCCTAAGGTAAAAACATTGTCATTGATTTTTATTGACTCTATAAAATCATATCGTGATGAAGATGGTTGGTTAAAAACTATCTTTGAAAAACTATTAACTGAGAAAGTGGAAACGCTTATAGCGGAATATTCAAAAAAGACATCTGTTCGTGAACAAGAATATTTAAGCTTTTTAAGAGCTACATTAGCACAATTAAAAGAAAATGTTCATGCAGGATATTTTAGCGAAGATCGTGGTAGTGGTGATGAAGCGATTCAAGCTGAAGTAGATGATATTTTACGTAATAAAGAGAAGCTTTTATCCTTTAAGGATGAAAAGGGAAATTGGGAAACACGTCGTTTCCTATTCTCTAAATGGACATTACGTGAAGGCTGGGATAACCCTAATGTATTTGTGATTGCCAAATTAAGGACATCTGGCAGTGAAAATTCTAAAATACAAGAAGTTGGTCGTGGCTTAAGACTTCCTGTTGATGAAAATGGTCATCGTTTATTACAAACTGAATTAGATAGTCGATTAAGTTTCCTAATTGGCTATGATGAAAAGGATTTTGTACAGAAATTAATATCTCAAGTTAATAGTGATGTTAATGTACAACTTAATGAAATTACATTAACAGAAGACTTGATTAATCATATATTATCTGTAGATACGTCATTAACGAAGGATAGTTTGTTAGAAAAATTGGATGATGCTAATATTATTAATCGAAGTAATGATTTTAAAGAAGGTGGCTTTGATAAATTAGTTTCAATGTTTCCAGCTGTTTTTAAAGACTCTAGAGTTGGGAAAGAACATATTACGGACGGTGGTTTAAAAACAAAGGATAGGGTTAAATTAAGAAAGTCTAACTGGAATCAGATGCGAGATTTATGGCAAGCGTTTTCTAATCGATATATGATTAAGTTTGATCGTTTGAATGAAACAGAATTAAAAGAATTAATTGACGCTTGCATGAATAATGATGATAATTTTACTTTGAAAAAGGTAGAATTCAATAAGGAGAGCGTTGTTTATACAAAAAAAGAACAGAAAATGGGGGTCCAAGAATCTAATTACTCTTTAGAATATGGACAAACAATTTTGCCAGGAATGGTGTATGGTGAATTTGTTATAAAATTGGCTCGATTAACGAGATTAAAACCAGTACAGATTCATAGAAGTTTATATAGTACCATTAAAAATAAGTATAAGAGTGATACTCGATACTTAAATGAAGATACATTAAACAATTTGAGTCGAGACTTTAAATCTAAATTTGAAGAAAAATATGAACAATATTATCATTATGAAAAATTAGATTTTCAAGCTAATACGTCTATTTATGATACATCTAAGCAAGATTTTAAAGAAGATATTCTCGCTACAGCATTGGGGGTATATGAAGATGATAGTGTTGGTGAAAACAGCAGATATTTATATGAAACACCACCAATTAGATATGACTCTTCAGATCCAGAACAAATTTTGTTGAAGAGGGATTATGAGTCTAATGTAATTACTTTTGGTAAATTGCCTAAACGTGCTATTCAAGTTCCTAAATATATGGGGGGAACAACAACACCAGATTTTATATATGTGGTAGAAAATGCAAATAAACAAAAGGTATATTTACTTGTTGAAACAAAGGCCGAAGGTAGTGGAAAGCGAGAGTCTGATGCTCAGATTTTAAAAATTCAACGTAAATTTTTTGAGAAGTTAAAAAATCAAGGAATTGAATATAAAGAAGCAACTTCGGCGCAAGAAGTATATTCACTTTTAAATAAAATTGCATCAAGTAAATAGTGAAAAAAACTAAAATTTGACGTAAGAGTTAAATTGTATTAGTAGTTTATAATTTTATGGAGGTCCCCCAATGCGCGAAGATTTAATCAGCATCAGCGAGATGGCGAAGCTTCATAGTTTAACGCGTCCCACATTGCTTTATTATGATTCGATTGGCCTGTTTTCGCCCATTGTGGTGGACGAGTCCAATGGCTATCGCTATTATGGTCGGCATCAGATTCCGGTGCTCCGCGAGATTTGCTTCTTAAAGTCTCTCGGCGTTAGTTTGAAGGAAATTGAGGCCCATTTAAATGGGCGCGATTTGTATTCAGAGGTGGTGCTTCTTCAGGAGCAAGCCGCTAAGCTAGCTAAGGAGAAAGAGCAATTAGAGCGCAAGCAATTGGCTTTGCAGCAGCGCCTATATTTGTATCGTGAAGCTGTAGTCGCTACGAATCACCCCCAAGAAGAGCCTTTTTTACGTCATTATCAAGAGCGTCAAATTATCTTTTGGCCTTGGGGCAATGGCACGGATGAGGTAGATTGCGATGATATTCACTTTGCGTCCATGGAATTGTGGCGTGAATTGTATGAGCATGAATTTTTGCCTGCTTATAGTTATGGTATGCTGTTCAAGAAGGACAGTGTTTTAGCTGGCGACCCTTTGCATGGTGGTGGCAGCTATATTCGCATTCCACCGGAGAGCGGTCATTTTGATGCGGAGGAGATTATTCTTCCTGAGGGCAATTATATTTGTATGTATAAAACGGGGCGCCCTAATGATATGACGCAACTTGAAGAGCTTTTACAGTGGATTCAAGACCATGGTTATACTGTATGTGGTGATGTGGTAGATGCATGTTTCTTAGATACCACTTTTGATGATGTGGAGCATGATGTATTATTTTCTATGCTCCAGGTGCCGATTGAATAAAATAAAGGTAAAACTTGTTCGCACTTTTATGTCTCTTATAGTTTCTTTGATTTTTTATAGAATTAGTTTCGTAGAAATATTTTCTATAGAAACTTCATCTAAATTTAATCTAAAATGCCTTGACTGTAAAGTAACTTTATAGTTTAGAATAACATCGTACTAAGAAATACAACAGCAGAAATTAAGTTGTATAGTACGGGTAGTTATTTGAGACAAAGGAGTGTTGATTCATGGTAGCATTTTTGATTTTAATTCAACAAGCACTTGAAGGTTTAGTTAAAGGTTTATAATAGGCATTCCTATTGACTCAATATGATGTTTGATTATAAATACAAACATACCTAACGAATCTTTGCAAAAGCATAACAACAAACAGAAAACCAAAAACAAACAAAAACACACACAAACATAAAAAAGGCATGATCTGATATATCAGATCATGCCTTTTTT
>OGXN01000622.1_pt1 | contig 43009 bp, 44 predicted proteins | sample 1576281 | NCBI WGS metagenome assembly OGXN01 (sample SAMEA3541494, study PRJEB24748) | human gut metagenome | biome: human gut; feature: human-associated habitat; material: faeces | place: China | collected 2012
AGGGCCGTATAAACACGCCGGTCCTTAGGTTGCGTACTTTGCAACCTTAGTACCGTTGCGTGTTTGTCCGAGCGAGAGCGTGCCCTGTAAGGAACCTTACCAAGCCGCCGGCCGTCTGGAAGAACCGGGAAGCCCCCGGCAGACGGAGCCGCTCACTCAGAATTTTTATCTGCACCCCTATAGATTTGACAAATAACTATGCTGACATTATAATAAACACAACGAGTTTAAGTCAACAGACTGTTGATTTGAGATTGTGCTAAGACCAACAATCAGGAACCCAATTTTTGTAAAAGCAACATTTCGTGCTATTTTGTTGAGGTATTGATATGGAAAATCAAAGAATCCGCCTGAGCAAGGCCATGCTGAAAGCAGGGCTGCTGACACTTTTGAAAGAAAAGCCTCTGAATCAGATTTCTATTTATGAACTCTGTGCAGCCTCTCAGATTAACCGCACTACATTTTATAAATACTATGGCAGTCAAACCGACCTGCTGAAGGAAATAGAAGCAGACTTTTTCGCGCAGCTGGATGAGGATTTGAAACCCATTATCGAACAGAACCCTGATGCGCTTATCTCCGTTTTGAACCATCTTCATGAACAGCGGGAGCTTTTCTGTACTCTTGTCAAAGTCATTCCCACACAGGACTTTGCGGAGCATCTGTTTACGATTCCAAGCATCGCCAGGATTTTCCGAAATATGGCGGATGCCGGCAATTATTCGGAAAGTGAAGCAAAGTACATCCGCAGGTTTGTTTTTCAGGGAACCTTCGCCGTTCTCTGTGATTGGCTGGGAAGTGAAAACCCGGAACCGGTGTCGGAAATCGCCGGGGTCTTAAGCTTGCTGAAAAGCAGGCTGTAAGGCATAAATTTTCTTTTCCGCACGGAGATTATAGCAGCCGCAGCCAATCTTTACGATATTATACAGGATCTGCGCGGGACATCTCGGTTGAAAAAAGCCTCTTTCTGTGCTATCCTTATCTAAGTATTTTACTCAACAAACTAAGCAATGATCAGAAAAAGAGGAAATGATATGGCAGCATTAAAGACATTACTTGAGAGTCTGGATGTTACGGTAGTGCGGGGAACAACGGAGCTGGATGTACCCGATGTCGTATACGATTCCAGAAAAATTACAAAGGGATGTTTGTTTATCTGTATAAAAGGCGCCAATTTTGACGGCCACAGCGCAGCGGCACAGGCAGTGGAAAAAGGAGCCGCGGTTCTGGTAACACAAAAGGAAGTGGATATACCCGCAGATGCGCAGGTGACTGTACTGAAGGTGGAAAATACCCGGTATGCCATGGCTTTTATTTCCGCCGCATGGTTCGGGCATCCTGCCCGCCGGCTGAAGACTATCGGAATAACAGGAACCAAGGGAAAGACCACCTCTGCCTATCTGGTGAAATCCATTTTAGAGAATACCGGATTTAAGGTTGGTCTGGTGGGCACTATAGAAGTTATCATCGGAGATACTCATATTCATTCGGATAATACCACGCCGGAATCCTATGTCCTTCAGTCTTATATGGCCAGGATGGTGGAAGCCGGATGTGATGCGGTGGTAATGGAGGTTTCCTCCCAGGCGCTTATGCAGCATCGAAGCCAGGGCTTCGTATTTGATTACGGGATTTTTACCAATATAGAGCCGGATCATATAGGACCCAATGAACACAGCAGCTTCGAGGAATATATGTACTGCAAGGGCATGCTTTTCAGGCAGTGCCGTGTCGGGATCGCCAACTGCGATGACGTACACTGGGAAAAGGTGATGGAAGGGCACACCTGCGAGCTGGAAACCTATGGTTTATCCCTTCAGGCTGATTTGCGTGCGGAAAACCTGCGGCTGACCAACCATAACGGCCATCTGGGAGTGGCATTCCGGGTGGGAGGGCTCATGGAGTTCGACGGTGAAATCGCCATGCCGGGCCGGTTCAGTGTCTATAATGCGCTGACGGCCATTGCCATCTGCCGTCACTTCGGCGTTACGGAGGATGCGATAAAGAAAGCGCTGAAGGAAGCTAAGGTAAAGGGCAGAATAGAAATGGTAAAGGTGTCGGATGAATTTACGCTTCTCATCGATTACGCGCATAATGCCATGGCTTTGGAAAGCCTTCTGACTACCCTGAAGGAGTACGATCACGGCCGGCTGGTGTGTGTATTCGGCTGCGGAGGCAACCGTTCCCGGCTTCGCCGCTATGAAATGGGTGAGGTGAGCGGCCGGCTGGCGGATTTGACTGTTATTACATCCGATAACCCGCGCTTTGAAGAGCCCCAGGCCATTATTGATGATATCAAAACAGGAATCAGTAAAACGGATGGGGAATATATCGAGATTTGCGACCGGAAGGAAGCTATCGCTTATGCTATTGACAATGGCAGGCCGGGAGATATCATCGTGCTTGCCGGCAAGGGGCATGAGGACTATCAGGAAATCAAAGGTGTCAAGCATCCTATGGACGAAAGGGAGCTTATTGCAGAGGTCCTGAGGGAACGCGGCAGATGACGGAACGCTTTCTGTTTTCGGGGAAAATATAAAAGAACATAAGAAAAAGAAGATGAGGTATACATGCAGGGCAGATTTGCAAATATTATAGTGGATATTTCCCACGAAAAGGTGGACCGCCCGTTTCAGTACCGGGTCCCGGAGGCCCTTTCGGGCATCCCGGAGCCCGGTATGCGGGTGAGGATTCCCTTTGGCAGCGGCAATAATCTGCGGACCGGCTATATTATAGAAATGACGGATGAACCGGAATTCGATGTGACCCGTCTGAAGGAAATCCATTCCATCATAGAGGAGGGCGTGCAGGTGGAAGGCCGTCTGATACGGCTGGCCTTCTGGATGAAGGAGCATTATGGCTCCACTATGATAAATGCGCTGAAGACCGTTCTGCCCGTAAAGCAGAAGCTGAAGCAGCAGGAGAAAAAAGAAATCTGCCTTCGGGTAAGCAGAGAGGAAGCCAGGGCGGAGATGCTGGAATGCGAACGAAAGCATCAGCTGGCCAAGGCCAGGGTTCTGCAGGAGCTGATAGAGGAGGAACGCCTTCCTCAGATGTTGGTGGCCAGGAAACTGAATATTTCCCCGGCCACTTTTCGAAGTCTGAGGGATGCCGGGCTGATTTCCATCAACAGCGTCCCTTATTACCGGAATCCGGTAAAGCTGGATGCGGACAGGGAAGAGGGGCATCGGCTCAGCAGGAACCAGCAGGATATTGTGGATACCGTGACTGCGGATTATGACAATGGGATCCGGCAGACCTATCTTCTGAGGGGAATTACGGGCAGCGGGAAAACGGAAGTATATATGGAACTGATTGCCCGGATCATTGAGCGGGGAAGGCAGGCCATCATGCTGATCCCGGAAATCGCGCTGACTTACCAGACGGTGCTGCGTTTTTATAAACGTTTCGGAGATCGGGTGTCCATATTGAATTCCACCCTTTCTCCCGGGGAAAAATATGATCAGTGTGAAAGAGCGAGGAAAGGGGAGATCGATGTTATCATAGGCCCCCGCTCGGCGCTGTTCACACCTTTTCCGGATATAGGAATCATCATTATAGATGAAGAGCATGAAAACAGCTATAAAAGTGAAACCATGCCGAAATACCATGCGAGGGAAACGGCGGAGGAGCTGGCAAGGCTCCATGGGGCCAGCGTCTTTTTAGGCTCCGCAACCCCTTCCCTGGACAGCTATTACCGGGCCAGGCAGGGACGCTACAGGCTGTTTACCCTGAATGAACGCCTTACTGGGGGCGAGCTTCCTGTGGTTTATGTGGAGGATCTGAGAAAGGAGCTCAAGGAAGGAAACCGTTCCATTTTTTCCGCAAGGCTTGGCGCTCTTCTGCAGGACAGGCTGGAAAGAGGAGAGCAGAGCATGCTTTTTCTCAACAGAAGGGGCTATGCGGGCTTTGTTTCCTGCCGGATGTGCGGGCATGTTATGAAATGTCCCCACTGCGACGTATCGTTATCCGAACACAAAAACGGCACGCTGGTGTGCCATTACTGCGGTTTCACACAGCCGGCCGTGAAGCTGTGCCCGGAATGCGGATCCAAATATATCCTGGGCTTCAGGGCAGGTACGGAACAGATTGAGGAGCAGCTCCATAAGCTGTATCCGGATAAAAAAGTGCTGCGTATGGACGCGGACACCACGAAGACAAAAGACAGCTATGAAAAGATTTTATCCGCATTTTCCGCGGGAGAAGCGGATATCCTGGTGGGAACCCAGATGATAGTCAAGGGACATGATTTTCCCAATGTGACGCTGATGGGAATCATGGCTGCGGATATGTCCCTGTCGGTGAACGATTACCGGGCGGGAGAACGTACCTTCCAGCTGCTTACACAGGCCGCGGGAAGGGCCGGAAGAGGAAAGAGGCCCGGAGAGGTGGTCATACAGACCTACCAGCCCGAACATTACAGCATCCTCCATGCGGCGGCCCAGGATTATGAGGGTTTTTATGAAGAGGAAATCCTTTACCGCCAGCTTCTTTCCTACCCGCCGGTATCCCATATCCTGGCGGTACAGGTAACCTCCTTAACGGAGAAGGGCGGCGAAGAGCTGGCCGGAATTCTTAAGGCCCTGGCGGAAAAAACTGAAGAAGGCAGGGAGGAACACACGATCCTCATCGGCCCTGCTCCTGCCTTTATAGGCAGAATTAATGATATTTTCCGGTATGTCCTCTATATTAAAAATCCGGATTATGATATACTTATCCGGCTGAAAAACCGGATGGAACGTTTCCTGAAGGAACAGGAACGTAAAGATGAAAATGTACAGTTTGATTTTGATCCCATGTCCTCTTTTTAGTACGGCATTGTTTCAAAACTCAGACTAAGCAAGGATTCTCCAATCCTCTAAGGTGGTGAGAGGAATTGCCGGAAACAAATCAAACGGCAGTGGTGGGCGGAGAGAAATCGGTATCCCCCACTGCCATGAGGTCAATTACGTGCGAATGTAATATTCGGTCGCACTTCAACAATATACCGAGAGTGGATTGAAGCAAAAGAAGAAAGGTGGAAGAAGAAAATGGCAATCAGAAATATCAGAATTATGGGGGATCCCATTCTGGAAAAGGTATGTAAGGAAGTAAAGGAAGTGACTCCCCGTATAAAGGAACTGATTGAAGATATGTTGGAAACCATGTATGATGCCAATGGCGTGGGACTTGCGGCTCCCCAGGTAGGAGTCCTGAAAAGAATTGTGGTGATTGATGTGACGGGGGAGGACCCAATAGTCCTGATTAATCCCCGTATCCTGGAAACCAGCGGAGAGCAGACAGGGGGCGAAGGCTGCCTGAGCCTGCCCGGAAAAAGCGGAACGGTAACCCGTCCCAATTATGTGAAAGTAAAGGCTTATGACAGAGATATGAAGCCTTTTGAAATAGAAGGAACGGAGCTGTTGGCCAGAGCCTTCTGCCATGAGATCGATCACCTGGACGGCCATATGTATGTGGAGAAGGTGGAAGGTGAGCTGACGGACGTGGAAGAAGTGGAAGAATAAGAAAGGCAGACGTATGAAAATAGTATTTATGGGAACTCCCGAATACGCGGTGGGAGCATTGGAAGCGCTCTGGAAAGCGGGGCATGACATAAGAGCGGTGGTAACACAGCCGGATAAGCCCAAGGGAAGAGGAAAAGAAGTGCAGATGAGCCCGGTAAAGCAGTTTGCCGTTTCGCATGATATTTCTGTTTTCCAGCCCGTGAGGATTAAGAAACCGGAAGCTGTGGAACAGCTGAAAACCTATGAAGCGGATGTTTTTGTTGTGGCGGCCTTTGGACAGATCCTTTCTCAGGAAATCCTGGATATGCCAAGGTTTGGCTGTATCAATATCCATGCCTCCCTTCTGCCGAAATACCGGGGAGCGGCGCCGATTCAATGGGCGATTATCAACGGGGAAGAAAAGACTGGCGTTACTATCATGCAGATGGATGCAGGTGTGGATACCGGAGATATGCTTTTTAAATCAGAAGTAGCTATTGCGCCGGAGGATACCTATGCCAGCCTTCAGGATAAGCTTGCCAGAGCAGGAGCCGATTTGATTGTCCCGGCGCTTGCCGCTGTTGAAAAAGGGGAAGTGAAGCCGGAGCATCAGAATGCTTCAGATAGCAGCTACGTGGGAATGATTGACAAATCCATGGGACAGATTGATTTTGCCCGTCCTGCGGCGGAAACCGCGCGATTGATAAGAGGATTAAATCCGTGGCCCAGTGCGTATACTTCTTATAAAGGGAAAAAGCTGAAAATCTGGGAGGTTTCTCCCTGTGAGGAACAGGCGGAGGGAGCGCCCGGAACGGTGAAAAAGCTGGATAAGGAAGCAATTTACATCAATACCGGGGAAGGTGTACTGAAGGTGACGCAGCTGCAGCTGGAAGGCAAGAAGCGTATGCAGGTGAAAGATTTTCTGCTGGGCTGCAGAATGGAAAAAGGAGAAATGCTAGGATGTTAGGATACGGTTATTATTTTGACCCCACTTATTTACTTGTAATTATCGGAGCTGTGCTTTCTATCTGGGCCAGTTCCAGGGTGAACAGCACCTATAATAAATATTCCCGTGTACGCAGCATGACCGGGATGACAGGCGCGGAAGCAGCCAGAATGATATTAAACTATAACGGACTCAGCGATGTTCGGGTGGAGCATGTTTCGGGCAGCCTTACCGACCATTATGATCCCAGGACCAAGGTGCTGCGCCTGTCGGATTCCACCTATGGCTCGGGAAGTGTAGCGGCTATCGGCGTTGCCGCTCATGAATGCGGGCATGCGGTACAGGATAAGGACGGTTATGTGCCCTTGAAAATAAGAGGCGCGCTGGTGCCTGTGGCCAATCTGGGTTCGGCGTTGGGGCTCCCTATAGTGATACTGGGCCTGATTTTCGGCCTGAGCTATACCTTTATACAGATCGGAATCTGGGTATTCGCCGCTGCCGTATTGTTTCAGATCGTGACGCTGCCCGTGGAATTCAATGCCTCCGGGCGCGCCCTGCAGATGCTTCAGAGCTACAGGATACTCACAGAGGAAGAGACCGGCTATTGCAGAAAGGTATTAAGCGCGGCGGCTCTCACCTATGTTGCGGCCGCAGCATCCTCTATTCTGCAGCTTCTTCGTCTGTACCTGCTGGCCGGCGGGAGAAGAAACCGCGACTAAAGCCTGTTTGGAAATCCGGCGGAAGCTGAAAGGATTGGAGTACGTATGAAGACGGAAAGCGGAATAAACACCAGAGCCCTTGTACTGGATATTTTATTGGAAATGGAAAAAGGGCAGGAGTATGGCAGCCTTCTTCTTAAGAATGTATTGGATAAATATGATTACCTGGAAAGCCGTGATAAGGCCTTTATCAAACGGCTGACCGAAGGCGTGACGGAGCGGAGGATTCAGCTGGATTATGTCCTGGGCCGTTTTTCCAAAACGCCGCCGGCAAAATGCAAGCCGCTCATACGCAATCTGCTGAGAATGGGCGCATATCAAATCCTTTTTATGGACAATGTCCCCGATTCTGCGGCCTGCAATGAAGCGGTGAAGCTGGCGGAAAAGAGACATTTTCAGCAGCTGAAGGGCTTTGTGAACGGTGTGCTGCGCAGCCTGTCCCGGGAAAAAGAAAAGCTGGTGTGGCCGGATAAGAAAAAAGAACCGGTTCTCTGGCTGTCGGTCATGTACTCCATGCCGGAATGGATTGTGAGGATGTGGCTCGCGGATTACGGCCCGGAAACAACGGAAAAAATTCTGGCCGGGCTGCTGGAGCCACGTCCCGTAACCATAAGGCTGGCAGAGCGGCTTACGGAAGAGGAAAGGGAGGAACTGCTCGCCAGGCTGGAAGAATGCGGAGCCAGTCCGGCGGCCCATCCCTACCTTACCTATGCGTATATGCTCCAAAAATCCGACGGGGTCGCTTCCCTTCCCGGCTTTTCCCGGGGAATGTTCGCCGTTCAGGATGTGAGCAGTATGCTGGTGACGGAATGTGCGCTTGATGCAGCACAGAAAACGGATTTCCTGCTGGATATCTGTGCCGCTCCCGGAGGCAAGGCGGTTCATGCCGCCGAGCGTCTGGCAGGAAGAGGCAGGGTGGAGGCCAGGGATATTTCGGAAAGCAAAACCGGCCTGATTCTGGAAAATGCCCGGCGGATGGGGCTTTCCAATCTGGAAATCAAGGTATGGGACGCCACGGTGCCGGATGAGAAAATGAAAGGCGCTGCCGATGTGGTGCTTGCGGATCTTCCCTGCTCCGGGCTGGGGGTTATCGGCAGAAAGGCCGACATTAAATACCGGGTGACTCCGGAGAGCCTGCAGGAAGTGGCGGCGCTGCAGCGACGCATACTGACCAATGCCGCAGAGTATGTAAAGCCCGGCGGAACGCTGGTTTACAGTACATGTACGATCAATAAAGAAGAAAATGAAAGACAGGCGGCCTGGTTTGCCGATAACTTTCCTTTTTCCCTGCGAAGCCTTGACGGGGGATTGCCCGAGGCTTTAAAGGATAAGGAAAGCAAAGCGGGGATGTGCCAGCTTCTGCCGGGCATTCATAAAACGGACGGTTTTTTTATAGCCGCCTTTGTACGAGAGGGATAACATGGGGACTGATATCAAATCCATGACGCTGAAAGAACTGAATACGGAAATGGAGCGGATGGGGGAAAAGAGCTTCCGCGCCGCACAGCTGTATGACTGGATGCACTGCAAGCTGGCCTCCGGTTATGATGATATGACCAATATCCCTCTTTCCCTGCGTAAAAAGCTGGAGTCGGAATACCCTTACGTGAGCCTGACTCCTGTGGAGATCCAGGAATCCAGGCTGGACGGGACTAAAAAGTTTTTGTTTGCCCTTTCCGACGGCAATGTGGTGGAAAGCGTATGGATGAAGTATAAGCATGGCAATTCCGTGTGTATTTCTTCCCAGGTGGGCTGTAAGATGGGCTGCCGGTTCTGTGCCTCTACTCTGGACGGCTGGGAGCGCAATCTCCTGCCTTCAGAAATGCTGGATCAGATTTATGCGATTACCAGGCTGACCGGAGAGAGGGTTTCCAATGTGGTGGTTATGGGAACCGGGGAGCCGATGGACAATTTTGAAAATCTGCTCACCTTTATTCATATACTCACGGAAGAGCACGGCCTCCATATCAGCCAGCGCAATATAACGGTTTCCACCTGCGGCATTGTTCCTAAAATGCGGGAGCTGGCGGATAAAGGGCTGGCCATTACACTGGCGCTTTCCCTGCACGCCACGACGGATGAAAAGCGCAGGGAACTGATGCCTGTGGCGAATACCTACCATATGGATGAATTGATGGAAGCCTGCGCATACTATTTTGAAAAAACAGGAAGAAGGATTACCTTTGAATACAGCCTGGTGGCCGGTGTGAACGATACGCCGGAGGATGCCGTACAGCTGTCGGCCCTGGCGGGCCCGCTGAACTGCCATGTGAACCTTATCCCTGTAAATCCCATAAAAGAGCGGAATTACAGGCAGTCCGGGCAGGAGGAAATCCTGGCTTTTAAAAATAAACTTGAAAAAAACAGAATAAATGTTACTATTAGAAGGGAAATGGGCAGAGATATTGACGGTGCCTGCGGGCAGCTGCGGCGGCGTCATCTTTCCGGCTGATTCTTAAACCGCCGGAAAATCTGAGTATATATAATAGAACGGGGACGAAACTCGTGAACAACAGATGAGAAGTTTGGATAATTAATTTTTTTCTGGTCAGTTTTCTTATGAACTTTGCAGTACAAAAAGCGGATGCTTAACAGGCATCTGTTTTTTTTATGCCCAATTTTCCTGCTGTGATACGTTGGTGTTTTCCATTTCGCAAAATCATGCATTATGCGAAAATAAAAGTAGGTTTTAAACTGACATTTATTAGTAATTATTAACTCGGCTATGCACCCTATTGTAAGGCAAGTATTTTATTTTGTCAATTAATGTGTAAAAAAAAATAGTAAAATGTCGTTTCTGGATAAAGAAGTAATATATTGCTGAAAAAAGATATTGTCACAAATATTCCTGACAATTGAAAGAGGTTATCTTTCGCAACACCTAAAGGGCATTTACACTTTGTAGGCAGTGCAGTTAATTTATGAGCCGTCAAATATTTCGTCAGGATAATGGAGGAGATTATGGCAAGAAAAGGGGAAAATATTTATAAAAGAAAGGATGGCCGCTGGGAGGGCCGTTATCGTATGGATAGCCCGGCTGACGGACGGAAACGATATTGCTCTGTCTATGGAAAAACCTATAAGGAAGTGAAGGAAAAACTTTTCATAAGGAAGAGAGAACACATTCTGGACAAAGGTGGATGCGGTTGTCTGCCTGATGGCATAACAATGGGGGAAGCGGTAAGGATGTGGCTTGAGGAACGCAGGTATCGCTGGAAGGAATCCACCTTTTCTACTTACCGTTCCATTATTGAAAAGCATATTCTCCCTGTAATAGGAAAATGGATGGTGGAAACATGGAACACCGCATCATATCGGGAATACTTTAAAATTTTGCGTAAGAGAAAGGAAGGAAAAGAGCTTTCTGAGAACTATCTTCATCAAATCCAGATAATTCTAAGCCAAATCCTGCGGTTTCTGGATGGAAAATATCATTGCGGCGGACTGGAACAGCCCCATACTTATGCTGCAGTGAAACAAAGACCTGTTCATACTCCCTTGGGAATGGATATTCGGAAATTAGAAGAATACCTGCAGAACGAAGCTGCAAAGGGGGATGTGACTTGCCTGGGAATTCTGTTAACCGGCTGCAGCGGGATACGGATTGGGGAATTGTGCGCCCTGAAATGGGAGGATATCCATTTTGACACAAGAACTATGCATATAGGGAAGACGTTGCAGAGAATCCGCACGTTTCAGGATAATGGTGAAGAAACAGGCAGTTCTCATACAACCGGTACGAAAATAACGATTACTTCGCCAAAATCCAGCCATTCAGACAGGGAAATCCCCATACCGGATTTCCTGCTGGAACTTTTACAAAGAAAAAGGAACCAGAAAGGTTATCTTATACCAGGAAAGAAAAAAGAGTATACCGAACCAAGGACCCTGCAGTACCGTTTTCAGCGAATCCTGAAGACACTTGGAATTCCTTATTTCAATTTCCATATGCTTCGGCATATTTTTGCAACAAACTGTATTTCCCATGGATTTGACATGAAAACTTTGAGTGAACTGTTAGGACATTCAAATGTGGCCACCACTATGCGCATCTATGTCCATTCGGATATGGAACGGAAAAAAATGCTGATGGCCGATTATCGGATGACGGCTTAACCCGGGAAGGATATATCTTCGTACCTTTTCATTTCTAAGCCGTCAAAAAAATGGTCATGATTACTACAAATATATAGTGAACATCTGCTTTTTTAATGTCTTTTCGCTTAATGCATGATTTTGCGAAAACACGAAAAAATTGGTTTTAAACCGATATGATTCTTTATTTATTATATACAATCTGTTACTTCGGTATGTAAGCCAAACAAAAGATGACATAAACATCCAAGTATAACTTACATTGTATAACAGATCGGGGAACTTCGGAAGGTGGAAAGAATGCAGAAGGACACATACGATAGAAAAGCTGTCGGAAATCGGATAAGAGAAAACCGCAGGCAATTGGGGATTACCATGAAGGAGGCAGCGGAAAAACTGGGAAAAGTGCCAACCTATTATGCCGATATTGAACGGGGAAGTTGTGGTATGTCGGTAGAAACCATGCTTGCCATATCCAGCCTGTACCATATGTCCCTGGATTACCTGATCCTTGGGCAAGGGGAAAAGGAAGAGGAAGACGGGCAGGTATACTCGGAAGAAATGGAAGTTGTGTACCAGCTTCTGAATCATGTGTCAAAGAAAGAACGTTTATACGCAGCCAAGGTCCTGCGCACCTTCTTGATCGCCTGCAGTGATATGGGGGCTGATGACAGGAAAGCGGAGGAACCGATGGCTGACGGACGGATGGGAAACTGGGACTATGAACGGATTGATTGATATCCATTCCCACACGCTGCCCCTGGTGGACGACGGAGCGGAAACCGTGGAAATGGCGCTGCTTATGTTAAGGACAGCTGCGGAAGAGGAAATTGAAAAAATCATACTCACGCCTCACCAGAAAGCGGATAGAAGATGTGTCACACCGGAGGGGATCCTGCGCAGGATGGAAGAACTGCAGGAACTGGCCGGAAAAGAAAACATACCGGTGCGGTTATATCCGGGAAATGAAATTTTCTACCGCCATGGCCTGGCGGAACTGCTGGAACAGGGGAAAATACGAACCCTGGCGGATTCCCGGTATGCCCTTATAGAGTTTTTGCCGGGAGAAGATTATTCCTATATACGGGATGCGTTAGGGAGAGTGGCTTCCTTCGGATATTGGCCCATACTGGCCCATGTGGAACGCTATGCCAATGTGTTAAACCGGATGGATAAGGCAGTGGGGCTGAAGGAAGATACCGGCTGCTATTTCCAGGTGAACGCCGCAAGTATAACGGGGGAATATGGGTTTACTGCCAAAAAAGTGACCCGGAAGCTCCTGCGGGAGGAACTGGTTGAATTTATAGCAACAGACGCCCACAGGAACGAAGGGAAACGGAGCCCTAAAATGAAGACCTGCGCGGAATGGGTGGAAAAGAAGATGGGACGGGAGCAGGCGGAAAAGATATTCCGCAGAAACCCGGAGGCCATACTGGCGGACCAGATGATTTGAAGCGACTCTGCAGAGATTCTTTTGCCGGGAAAACCATAACAGTTAGATGCCTTGAATAACGATAGAAATTTTATATAAGAGAAAACAAAGACAGACATGAAAATGGAATGGAGAATACAAAAGGGATGGAAAAAGATACTGTGCAACAGACAGATGAGATAGAAATTGATTTATGGGAAATCTGCCTTGTACTGATACATAACCTGGCATTGATTATTTCGGTAGGCATCATGGCGGCGCTAGTCGCTTTTCTAGCAACCCAGCTCTTTGGCGTGCCCAAATATGAGTCCACCACCAAGATTTATATCCTGAACAAGCAGGAAAACAATGCGGTGACCTATTCGGATATCCAGTTGGGAACCCAGTTGACCAAGGACTATGCGGAACTGATCCAGAGCCGGTTTGTGCTGGAGGAAGTGGTTCAGGGGATGGGGCTGGATCTCAGTTATGAAGAGATGAAGAAAAAAGTTTCGGTGACAACGCCCACAGACACCCGTATCCTGGCGATCACGGTTACCGATACAGACCCGGTAATGGCGATGCAGCTCGCCAATGCCATCCGGGAAGCCGCGGCGGTGCATATCATGAACGTGATGGATATCCAGGCGGTAAATGTGTCGGAAACTGCAAATATGCCTATGGAGAAGGCAGGGCCGAGTGTATTGAAGAACACGTTCATCGGCGGTGTGATCGGCGTGTTCCTGATGATCGCAATTGTGCTGGTGCGTTTCCTGATGGACGATACTGTGAAGACCCCGGAGGATGTGGAGAAATACCTGCACCTTTCCACCCTGGCGGTGATCCCTTTGAATGAAGGGGAGGCAGATACGAAGAAGAAAAAGAAAAAAGTGAAGAGAAACTAGAATGGAGAGGCAGAAAAGGGTACCGGATGGTCGGTTGCTTTTCTGCTAATATCATGTGCAGGAAGAAAGCGGCACGGTCGTGAAACACTGGAAGAGAAGACGGCCGCGGCAGCCCAAAGAGAACGGCTACAAAGAGATAAAGGAGAACGGGAGAATATGCAGACCGTAACATTTAACGCCATAGAGAAACTGGATTTTCGGACAAAAGAAAGCTATAAAACCCTGCGGACCAACCTGGAATTTTCCGGGAAAGACAGGAGGGTGATATCCATAACCAGCAGCACGCCCAATGAAGGAAAGACAAGTGTTTCCTTCCAGTTGGCCATGTCCATAGCGGAAGGCGGAAAAAAGGTGATTTTGGTGGATGCGGATCTCCGGAAATCGGTGCTGAAGGGGCGCTATAAAAGCAACGCCGCCCGGTACGGGCTGTCCCACTACCTGAGCGGGCAGGCATCCATTTCCGACATATTCTGCAAAACTAACATCTCCAACTTTTATGTCATTTTCTCCGGCCCGGTGCCGCCGAACCCCAGTGAACTGCTTGGAAATGATGCCTTCCGTCTCCTGCTGGAGTACCTGAAAAAGGAATACGATTATGTAATTGTGGATACGCCGCCCCTTGGCAGCGTCATTGACGGCGCGGTAGCTGCCCAGTACTGCGATGGGACGCTCATCGTGATAGAGAGCGGGGCCATCAGCTACAAATTCGCCCAGAAGGTGACGGAACAGCTGGAAAAGGTGGGCTGCCGGATCCTGGGAGTGATCCTGAACAAGGTGAATATGAGCGGGAAGGGCTATTATGGCGCTTATTATGGGAAATATTACGGGAAATATTATGGAAAGTACTATGGGAACAATGAAGAAGGCGGACTGCATGCGGCCGTGATTCAGAAGGGGCTGAAGAGCGGAAAAGCAGCGAAAGGGGAAGAAAACACCCACTCACATGAGAATAAAAACGGCTCGGATCCGGTGAAAGAGAAAATCCCGGAACAGAGCATGATCCCGGAGGATGACATGATCCAATTGGATATAGATATGGTGGAACTGACGGAAGACACGGAACCGATAGAAGAACTGAAGTAAAGGGAGATGGGAAGATGGATATAAAAAAGATAGTATTCATAATCGGAGGAATCGATATCGTGCTCCTGGGGATAAGCCTGTTCCTGTATCTGGGAAAAGACAGGACGGCGCCAGTGATTACGTTCGCGGAGAACCTGGTGAGTTATGAGGAGGGGATGGACGAAGCCCTGCTGCTGGAAGGGGTAACGGCCATGGATGCAAAGGATGGGGATGTGAGCGGCAGCCTGCTGGTAGAAAAGATAGCGGGGACGACGGGGAAAGAAGTGATCGTGACGTATGTGGCGCGAGACAGCGCGAATAATGTAGGGAAGGCCTCTCGGGCATTCCCGGTGGCAGGAACATATAATGATGGGGATGTGATTCCGGTTATGGGGGAAGCGCTGAAAGGGGAGAGCGGGACTGAGGAAAGCAGTGTGACGGAAACGGAAACAGGGACGATGAGTGAGGAAGAGAGCAGCATCGCGGAGGACGGCGAGGGCAGGGACGAAGCGGATGCGGATACGGATAGAAGGGAAGAGGCACGGCAGGAGGAACCGGCAGGGGAACCCGAACCGCCGGCGGGGCCGAACCCGGTGCTGGTGATGAGCGGGGATGCGGTGAGCACGAAGGTGGGGACACCGCCAAACTGGGGACAGGTGATATCGGCGATGTCGGATGATAAGGATGACTATAATACGCTTTATAGGAATTTGAAGTTGGAAGGGCATGTGAAGCTGGATGAAGCGGGGGAATATCCGGTGACGTTGTATACGGTGGATTCGGATGGGAACAGGTCGGAGGTCAGGAATTTGGTGGTGAAGGTGGAGGAGTGAGATGGGGGAGGGCAGACCTGTTTATAACTCGATATGTATTTTGTGTACGAAGATTACGAATTTATATAGATACGCGCTGTGACACGCCAGCATTGCGGATATAGAGTATTGTTCTGTACTGTTCGGGACAGAGTCGCTGAATAAGCCTAACTTCCAGGATAATGTTGCTGTGAACTACACAGACAAAGAAACTTCTAGGACGCGTATTATTGAACATAAGTGGTTTGAGATCGGTAAGGATGAAAACGGAAATGCTCTACCCAAGACAGTCATTAACCGTGAGTACAGCTCCGAATGGAAACCTGAAGATGAGCCATACTATCCGGTCAATGGTGAGAAGAACAGGAAGTTATATGCAGAGTATAAGAAGCTGGCCGGTGTTGAGAAAAAGATAATTTTCGACGGATGTCTCGGTAAGTATAAATACTGCGACATGGATCAAGTGATTACGGCTGTGCTGAGTTGTGCAGATAAATACCTGTCAGAATAAATGAAGAGTGGGGAAGAAGATGAAAAAATTACTCATGGTTTGTGAAGCGTTTGGCGGCGGCGTATTTACATATGTCTCCCAACTTTGCAATGACATAGTCGATGATTTTGAAGTGTTTCTGGCATATTCGCTCAGACCACAAACACCAAAGAACTACAAAGAATTTTTGGATAAGAGAGTACATCTCATTGAGGTTAAGAACTTTAGTGCAAAAGGCTTAACCAATATATCGAATGATATAAAGGTAATTAAAGAATTGCGGATCATTGAAAAAAAAATACAGCCGGATGTGATACATCTACACTCTTCTGTTGCAGGTGGTATTGGCCGCCTTGCATTCAAAGGCAAGAATAATACTGTGGTCTACACTCCGCATGGATATGCCCATATTCTAATGGGTGGCGGTATGAAATGCAAAATCTATGGGATTATGGAGGCTGTCCTCGGCAGGATTTCCAATGCAATTACATTGACTTGTTGTGAAAGCGAAGATGAGGTCGCAAAAGGGCTTACGAGACGTACAGCATACATAGAGACGGGTGTAAATTTGGCTGACTTGTCGTCATCACTTGATGGAATTGAGCCGGTTAAGAATGAGAAGTTTACAGTGTTTACGCTTGGTAGAGCTTGTACTCAGAAGCAGCCACAGCTATTTAATCGTATTGCAGAGCTGGTTCCAGAGGCTCGATTTGTTTGGATTGGCAACGGTGAATTAGAGAATGAATTAACTGCTCCAAACATGGAAGTGACAGGATGGAAACCCCGTAAGGAAGCGCTGGCGATGGCAAAAGGCGCTGATGCATTTATCCTTTGCAGTCTCGGTGAAGCAATCGCAATGAGCCTTATTGAGAATATGTACATAAAGAAGCTTATCCTTGTTAGCAATGTCATGGGCAATAAGAGTGTTATCCATGATGGCGTGAATGGATATGTCTGTGAGAAGGCAGAGGACTATGCAGAAAAGATTAAAATAGCAATGAAAAAGTTCCCGACTGAACTTTCAGAGAGGGCTTATCGGGATGTATTGGAAATATATAACACAGAGGTTATGAAAAAGAAATTTGTGAAGTTCTATAGTTCGATTAGTATGGGGGATATAGCATAATGTAATAATTTATGCTTGCTATATCTCAAATGTTGTTGATTTTGTGGTGGGTGCGGTTGTTCCAGAAATGAGGACAGTTGTATGAAAAAAATTCTATTTATTGTCGAAGCCATGGGCGGAGGTGTTTTCATATACATGGTGGATTTGGTGAATAAGTTGGTAGATAGGTATGACATGTATGTGGTCTATGCTGTGCGGAAGCAAAAACCAGGAGAACTGTGGAGATTACTTTGATAAGAGTGTACATCTGATTGAAGTGAAGAACTTTAACAGTTCAATTAGTCCTGCCAAGGATATAAAGGCTTTGTTTAAAATTAGTAATATTGCAAAAAGAATAAACCCGGATGTCATTCATCTGGCTTCCTCATACAAGAACACAATGTTGGGAAGCAATCTATGTACCGTGCTGTGGAAGCGCTATGTAGCAATAGAGATTGCATGATCATATGTATATGAGAACGCCACGTGTCGCTTTAAATGTTATAGAAAATAGGAATGTTATAGAAGACAGGGATAATGGTTATGTTGGTAGAAATGAGGATGAATATGTGAGTGCCATTGATTGTGTTCGCCAGGGAGGATATTTACCACTCGTTGAGAATACGTATTGAGATATTCTTGAGAAATATAAAAGTAATGAGTCGAAATTATGAAAAAATTTATTTTCGCACAAGAACAGATAAGCATTAATGGGCAAAATACGGCAATATTTTTGAAAGATATAGGTGGTAGTAGGAATGACCGAGTTGGTATCATTGATAGTCCCAATATATAAAGTAGAAGAAGACTTGAATGACTGTGTAAAAAACTTGCAGAATCAGACATACCGCAATCTGGAAATCATCCTGGTTGACGATGGTTCCCCTGATAAATGCGGAAAAATGGCAGATGCTTATGCATCCTTTGATGACCGAATAAAAGTGATACATAAGCCTAATGGCGGACTATCTGACGCACGTAATGAAGGTATGAAAGTAATGACAGGTGATTATGTAGCTTTTGTAGATAGCGATGATGTTCTGGAATTGAATTTTGTTGAGATTATGTTGGGATTAGCCAATAAGTACAAGGCTGAGATGGTGGTGTGTCAAAACTCTGTGTTTAATAGCAGACATGGTGTGATTCATAAACATAACCAGAATAATATCGAAGAAAAATGCTTCAAGGCACCAGACGCAATCAGAGCCATGCTGTATCAAAGGGAATTTGACGTGGCTGCATGGGGGAAATTATATCGCCGAGAGATTTTGAGAGACGTATGGTATCCGAAAGGAATGGTTTTTGAGGATATTTCTACAACTTATAAATCAATGCTAAAATGTGCAAAGATTGTGTATACATCGAAAGAATTGTATAGATATCAAATTAGAGATAATAGTATTGAAAATGAGAAATTCAGCTCAAAGAAAATGGATTGTATAAAGACCTCCTGTATGATGTTGGAAGATATAGAACAAAATTATCAGGAATACGCAGCTGCTGCGAGAAGTCGATACGTTGCTGCTCACTTTCATACATTAGCTCAAATACACGAAGACATACCGGAGAAAAAGAGCATTGAGGATAATATCAGGAAAGTCCGAAGAAAGATAATAATGGACTCGAAAACAAGTCTTAGAGTTCGAGGAGCATGTGCTCTTACGTACATCAGTTTCGGGCTGACTGTGAAGCTATTAAATCGATTGAATCGGCATAAGTATTTTTAGTGAAGGAAGGTGAATCTTTTGCCAGAGATTACTGTGATAATCCCGGCGTATAACGTGGAGAAATATTTGGAAAAATGCTTGACATCCATTAAGAATCAAAGTTTTCGGGATATTGAGGTGTTGCTCATTGATGACGGAGCAGAGGACTCCACACCTCAGCTTTGTGATGAAATCGCGGCAAATGATACAAGGATCAGGGTGTTCCATAAAGAAAATGGAGGACTTTCGGATGCTCGCAATTATGGCCTTGAAAGAATGCAAGGAAAGTATGTGACTTTCATAGATAGCGATGATTATGTCCATGAAAGATTTTTGGAATATTTATATAAAATATTAATTGAGAATAATGCACAAATATCTATGGTACAAGGTCAGGTTCTTTTGGAATCGGAACAGCCGATTCCTGTAAAAATTGACAATGAAGAAAAACTGACTGCAGAAGAAGCTATCCGAAAAATGCTCCTTCGAAGGGAGGCAACCCACACTAGCTGGGGGAAGCTGTATGATGTTTCTTTGTGGGAAAAGATCCGGTTCCCTAAAGGTCAGAATTATGAGGATTATGCAACGACATACGATGTATTTGCCAGAGCTGAAACGGTAGCTTACAGTGACGCACAGATGTATTACTATATTCAGCGCTCAGGATCTATTATGCATGATACTGTTTCAGAGAAGACGTTAGGCGTGCTGAAGGTTTCTTCTAATGTGTCCGATTTTTTGATTGACCGCTGGCCTGACAGTAAACCAGAAATCATAACTCTGCAGATGAGTACATATTTAAAAAATCTGCAGCATATTTTAAATTATGACAGAAATTCTTTTTTAAATTATCAGAATCATATATTGAAATTTGCAAAGCAGAATGCAGCGATTCTTCTGAAATCAAAGAGGGTTCCATTAAATGATAAAGTTAAGGTTCTATCCTTGTTATTTGGCAAAAACTTTTTTATTAAAATTTATAATGCATATGACGGAGATCGTAAAATTGAACAGTAATGTTTTTATAAAAAGATTCTGGCGACTTGAAACAAGTTGTGGAAAATAAAAATTTTGGCATGGAATGAGGAGTATACGATGAAGGTTGAAATAATTACTCTGCATTATATTTGGCATTACGGATCTCTGTTACAGACATATGCGACCTGCAAGATATTTGAAAAGTTAGGTATAGAGGCAGAGGTTATTGACTATGTAAGGCCGAATGCAGATGAGAATGAAGAAATAAAGGCCGGCTTAGCTGCAAAAGGGTATGGAAGAAACTTTATTAAAAAAGTTTTGTTTGCTACCAGTAAAAAGATTGAAAATAAAAAACGGAAAAAATTTAGTAAAGATTTTCTCGCAAAGAGAGTTTTGATGACCAGACGATATACTTCCTTTGAGGATTTAGAAAAAGATACTCCGCAGGCTGATATTTATTGTACCGGTAGTGATCAGACTTGGAACAGTGAGTATAATGGAGGTTTTCTTCCAGCCTATTACTTAGAATTTGTACCTGCAGGAAAGAAGAGAATCGGCTATGCGATAAGCATAGGAATGGATTCTTTCCCAGAGGATGAAGTGGATCAAATTCAAGCGGCAGTTAAAAAGTACGCAGCTATTTCCGTTCGGGAAAAATCAGCTGTAGACTTAATCAAAAGTTTAGGCTGCAGAAATGTGGTTCAGGCGCTAGACCCGACACTTGGGCTTAGTTTGGAGGATTGGAAACCATTAATTGTACCGAGAAAAATTAAGGAAAGATATATATTAATATATAAGCTCAACCCTAATCCTAAACTCGAAGAATTTGCGTCAGAATTAGCAGGAAAAAAGAAGTGTAAAATAGTACGTGTGAGTTACTATTTAAATCATTTTAAAGAGCAGGGGAAGATGGAATACAACCCCAGTGTGGAAGGCTTCTTATCCTTGATATACAACGCAGAAAGTGTAATTACGGATTCATTCCATTGTGTTGCTTTTTCGCTTAATTTTAACAAGGATTTTTATGCGTTCTATCCAAGTAAATACAATACAAGAATAAGCAGTATCATGGAAATGACAGGTACCAAACATCGTGTTGTTGGAGATAGTAACTACAGTGATAAGAATATTGACTTCGAGAAAGTGAATCTCGTGCTGGATGAGGAAAGAAAAAAGACCACACAGTTTTTACTGCAACACTGTCAATAGGGAGGAGTATCTAATGTATACAGAGTTGAAATCATATCAGATAATTATAGCCCTGCTCAAGAAATTTGGAATACGTCACTGTGTTCTGTCTGCCGGAAGCAGAAATGTCCCATTTGTTCATTCTGTGGAGGAAGATCCTTACTTCAAATGTTACTCTGTAGTAGATGAGAGAAGTGCGGGATATTTTGCTTTGGGATTGGCTCAAGAAACCGGGGAGCCGGTTGTTATTTCATGTACCTCATCTACTGCTACATGCAATTACTGGCCGCCAGTTGCGGAAGCTTTCTACCAGGGAGTCCCGATTGTTGTTCTTACCAGCGATCGTGATCCTGCTATGCTTGGGCAATGGGAAGACCAGATGATCGACCAGGTGGGAATGTACAATAGGCATGTCAAAAAATCAGTCAATCTGCCTATTATTAATAATAAAAATGATGTTTGGTGGTGTCAGAGATTAGTCAATGAAGCGCTTCTTGAACTGAATCATCATGGAACAGGTCCCGTTCATATTAATATTCCTATGATAAGTTATAATACCTCATTTAATGTCTTAAATCTGCCAGATGTAAGAAAAATAGATAGGCTGGAATATGATAAAGATACTGGTGCTTGGCAAAAAAAAGTTGATCAACTTAAGCAGGCGAAAAAAATTCTAGTTGCTTGCGGACAATCAAGCCATGTGTCAGATGCTCTAAAAAAGCAAATTAATACTTTTTTTAAAAAATATAATTCTGCTATTTCTGTGGAATATATGTCGAATATCGAGGGTGAGGGAGTTATCAATACATTTATATGCTGGGATGCCAGGTATGTGACAGAAAAGAAATTTTCCGAATTCATTCCAGATATCGTCGTATCCTTTGGCGGAAATATAATGTCTGGTTTAAAGGAGATGCTAAAAAAGAATGCCGGGAAATTCGAACATTGGTCAATTCAAGAAGATGGCAGAATTGTTGACATGTTCATGAGTTTGACAACTGTATTTGAGTGTTCTCCAGAGCATTTCTTTACTTATGCTAATTCTGTTGCTGATTCTATGCAGATTAATGATAGCGTATATTTCACGTCGATAAAACATTATGCGGATTCAGTCGAGTATCCGGATTTTGAATATTCAAATGTTTATGTAATAAAGAATATTGTAGAAAATATACCGGTAAATTCAATACTGCATCTTTCTATCAATGGAGCAATTAGGATTACAAATTACAGTAAATTAAACCAAGGTATCAAGGTTTATGCAAATATTGGAACACATGGAATAGACGGCTGCCTATCATCTTTTTTTGGCCAAGCTTATATAAGGGATGATTTATCTTTTCTTGTAATTGGCGACTTGTCCTTTTTTTATGATATGAACGCTTTGCGAATCCGCCATATAAAGCCGAATGTCCGGATATTGCTTATTAATAACCAAGGCGGTGAAGAATTCTATTACAATGGCATGTATCAAAATGAAGCAAGCGATCTTCATACTACTGCTCGCCATCATACAAAAGCAGAGGAGTGGGTAAAGGAGAATGGCTTTGAGTATATTGCTGTTCATGGAAAAGTGGAATTAGACGCAGCGAAGAAAGTATTTTTTGATCCATCTTATAAGCGACCTGTTTTAATAGAAGCTTTTACTGAAATGTCTCATGATGCAAAGGTATTATATGATTTTTATGCATTAAGCAAGCCTGTGGATATTAAGCAGAAAGGAAAGGAAGTTATTAAGGGCGTTATTGGACAAGAAGCAGCAAAGAAGCTGAAGAACATGTTCAATAAATAGCAGAAAATGGAGAAGTTGCCATGATAAAAAAATATCTTCGGAAGCTCAAAAGAAAACTGAAAAACACATTTCAAGCAAAAGTTCCGGTAAATAATCCGGTGCTATACGGTGAACTCCTTAAGGGGAGAACTGCTCTTATAACAGGTGGGACAAGCGGGATAGGATATGAGATTGCGCAGGCTTTTCTTAGGAATGAAGCGAAGGTCATTATAACAGGAAGGAACCAGAAAAGAGTTGACCATGCATGCGAAAAGTTACGTGCCGAGTTTCCCAATAAAGAGGTTTTTGGTACTGTCCTGGATAGCTGTAAGGTACCAGATATGAAAGCATCCTTTCAGCAAATCCTAAGCCGAATGTGTGTGGGGGGGGTACAATCGACATTCTGGTAAATAACGCCGGAGTAATCAATAAGACTACATTTGGGGCATCTGAAGAAGATGATTTCGATTTAGTGATCAGTACAGACTTGAAAGGCCCATATTTTCTTAGTGAGATTTTGGCTAACTACATGAAAGAAAACAAAATACAAGGCAATATTCTTAATATGTCATCCTCCTCTGCAATACGTCCGGCCAGTAACTCATATGGATTGGCTAAGTGGGGAATCAGAGGGATGACATTGGGATTGGCAAAGAGATTAAGCCCGGATGGGATTGTTGTAAATGCAATAGCACCAGGTCCCACTGCAACCTCCATGCTTCTTGCGGAAGGGGAATCCAGCATAAGCAGATTAACATCTCCGTCCGAACGCTATGCAACTCCGGAGGAGATAGCCAATCTTTCAGTCATTCTTGTCAGCGATCTGGGGAGAATGGTGAATGGCGACACTTTATATGTCACAGGTGGCTGTGGATTGCTGACGTTTGATGATTGGGGATAATGAAAACAGTAAGGATTTGAGTCAATGAGTAAAGTAAGAATTCTTTTTATTGTACCGAATTTAAGGATTGGAACTGGCGTGACAAGCGTCATAATGAATCACTATGATAAATTAATTAATAGTAACTATCACATAGATTTTTGTACTCTTCAAAAAAGAGAATCTCCTTTTACTGAACTCATTGAACGAAATGGAGGATCTGTTTTTGCTATGCCGGAAGGGGAGAATGGATACCCAAGCAAAAGTCAGACACCGGCTTTTCTTAAAAAGCTAATACGTTTCGGCAATTATGATATAGTTCATACGAATATTGTCGGACGATTCGCAGTATATGTAGGATTCTATTCAAAAAAGTATGGTGTGCCTAACCGAATATATCATGCCCATAATCCGAGAGATGTTCATGATATCCATTCATGTATTGCATCAATTTTATTTGATGGCCTATCTGTACATTACAATAATAGATACTTGGCGTGCTCAAAGGATGCGGGATATTCTGTCTTTAGAAAAAAGAGATTTGATGTTATTAGAAATACGATTAATACATCAAAATTCAAATTTTCTGAAGAAAACAGAGGTTATATTCGTGATAAGTTGAATATATCAAAGGAAACATTAGCTGTTGGGACTGTATGTAGAATTTCTTACCAAAAGAATCCGTTCTTTATAGCTGACATATTTAGTGCTATTCACGGACAAAACAAAAATTCTGTTTTATTGTGGGCAGGGACTGGGGACTTAGACAAAGAGATTAAGCAGTATGTTAGCGATAAAGGCCTCGGGGATTGTGTGTTGTTTTTAGGATCGCGGTCAGATATTTCATTACTTTATTCAGCAATGGATGTCTTTGTTTTGCCGTCTAAGTATGAAGGCCTCGGAATTGTATATATCGAAGCCCAAGCATCAGGGTTGCCTACATATGCATCGGATGTAGTTCCAATGGATACGAAGGTAACAGAGTTGATAAATTATCTGCCTCTTTCTGATTCGGCTGAGCGATGGATGAAAAAAATTACCAAAAATATGGAGTCGGAAAGACCACGAACTTTATATGCTGATATTGTTAATACAGCGGGATATGACTCGAAAACTAATAGCGACCTAATAAATTATTATAGAAGCCTCAATTGAATAGAGAGAGGAGATATCAGTGTTTATATACTACCTACTTTTGCTTTTTATATTAATGAATGGGATTTTGGCAAAAAACAATCGAAGATGGTTTGTATATTCAACCTTCACCTTGATTTTTCTTATAGCTGCGTTGAGAAAATATACAATTGGCATTGATTTGGAATTGCACTATGCAATAAACTTTGAACGTATTGCTAATTTATCCTGGGCAGAAGCAATAGAGTATCCAGCATATGATGTCGGATTGAATATATTATGTAAGTTGTTTAGTTACATTTCAAATGACAGGCAAATATTTATTATATGCACGAGTGCTATTATATTTTATTCTGTTGCAAGGTATATTTACAAATATGCGGAAGATGTTGCGATGGAAACATTTATGTTCCTGACAATGTATTGCTATTTTTTATATTTGAATATAATAGCTCAGGCACTTGCTTTTTCGATTTTTCTGTTTGCAATTCCTTATTTACGAGAAAAAAAATATCTAAAGTATACTGTTATTGTGTTGCTGGCATCGACGGTTCATGCTTCGGCAATTATATTAGTGTTATTAGTTCCACTATCCTTTTTACCATTAAAAAGAAAATATGTTGCATTATTTTCAACGTTAGTTCCTATTTCTCTATTTATGCTGGATAGATTAGCTATAATGTTTGCGGAATTTATTCCTGAGTTCAATAGATATCTTGATATTAATAATGTTCATGGACGAGCAACCGGTTTTTCAAGCTTAAGTTTAGCTATATTAACTGTATTTTCATTGATTTTAATAGCCGCATGGTACTTTTTGTTTAGAACTCAAAAAGAAAATAATCTCTATCGTCCAGTACTGAGGAATTTTGGAATTATAAAAAGAAGAAAATACGTTGATGTCCTTCAACTGGATTCTAATTTTCTGGCGTATGCCACAATAATTGTTATAGCGGCACGTTTGGCCGGTACACAAATGGAAGTCAGCGCAAGAATAGGATATTATTTTTACATTTTTTCTTTTACTTTATTGGGCCGTTCCCTTTTAATGATAAGAAGCTCTCAAAATAGAAGGTTAATAAAAGTATTGATCTACATAATGCTTGGCCTATTCTTTTTGGTTACTGGTCACATTTTTGCTTCAAAGAGTTACTATGGTGTGGCGCCCTATGAGTTCTTTTGGAATTAAAGCTATTGAAGGGTACAATATGGAGAATAATAAAAAAATAAACGCAACGATAGATATCTTCAAATTTATTGCGGCAATTTGCGTTGTCGCAATACATACAAATGCCTTTAAAGATGTAAATGAATGTATATACAATTTCCTTTCGCACTGCGTATTTACATTTGCTGTTCCTTTCTTTTTTATAAGCAGTGGTTTTTTCTTGGGGAAAAAGGTGAGGAAAACCAGTAGTGAGAGTGATTATAGGACAGTTTTGAAAACATATTTTCTAAGGTTGTTTTATCCATATATTATTTGGGGTACTTGGTATTTCTTCATTTCGATTGTAATTAATGTTATTTCTAATAATACTTCGATATTGAATGCAATTGGATACCAATTGCACGTTTGGTTTGTGAGTAGCCCTGGAGGTGGCCTATGGTATATTCAGTCTATTCTTTTCTTGCTGATAATTCTCTACTTGGATGGGAGCAAAACCCATATTCCTTATGTTGCAGCAGTTTTCTTTATACTTTCTTGTGTCCCGGATTCTCTGTTATTGCTTTCGGAACATGATAGTTTCGTTAATAATGTAACCAAACTTTATAATGAGATATTTATAACAGAATTAAATTTTGCCTGGTGGGGAATATATTTTCTCCTTGGTTTGTTTTTCGGATATTCTGGCTTTAAGCTCGGAATGGTTTCGGTAATTAAAAAATATAAAACGCACCTTTTAGTTTTATTTTATGTTATATACGCTTCTGTTTACGTTGTATATGGAGATATCTTACTGCTTCACATTCTTAAGATTATAGTTAGTGTTTTATTGTTTTCATTTACAATAATAAACACTGAACTCCATATCAGCGAAAGTAAGAGTGTTTTTATTAGGAAAATGAGCACAGTAATATATTTTTCTCACTTTTCTTTTATTTATGCTGTACAAGTTGTATTTAAGGTTTTTGATATGAATATTGGAAATTCAGCAACACTTGCATGGATAATAGCTAGTATATGCGTTACCGCTTATTCTTACTTTGTGCTTAGAATAAGGGGTAACCCATTGTTACATTTATATGAGAAGGTTTGGTGATTATGAAAAAAATTGGCATTATAACATTATATTTCAATAATGATAATTATGGAGGCATTGCACAGGCATATGCTTTAAATAAATATATTGAGAATCTGGGCATGGACTCGGAGCTGATATCGTATAAAAGGTCACCTGTTCACCTACCAAGTCTGAAAGAGCGTATAAAAAAAGATGGAATAATTTCTGTTCTTGGATCGAAGATTGAGATGCTACCGGAAAAAATGTATCTGAAAATTTCCACGAAATACGCTGTGTGTAGATATCAAAGGAAATTGCAAGAGCAGATTGATCTTCGAAAGAAAGCCTTCGTCAGATCAAGGAAACAAATTCCGCATTCTCAAGTTTTTACTGAACAGACTATAAGAAATTGTGTTGGAAAGTATGATATCTATATAAGTGGTAGCGATCAGATATGGAAGCCAGGGGTACTCCAGCCGCCGTATGTGTTTGAATTTCTACCCAAGGAGTACAAACGGATTTCCTATGCTTCAAGCATTACTGTCTCAGATTATCCGCAAGGATATGGCAACTACATGAAAAAAAATCTTCTACCATATTCCTGGGTATCGGTTCGTGAACAGAGCTCAAAAGATTTCCTGGAAACCCTGTTAGGCAGAAAAGTTGATGTAGTTGTTGATCCTACTTTATTGCTGAGCAAGACAGAATGGGAAACTATAACTAGTGACAGAATTATAGATGAGAAGTATATGTTTGTCTACCTCTTGGGTGAGGATTCAAAACAGAGAAAAATTATTTCAAAGTATGCAGAAATTAATAATTTGAGAATTGTTACGCTTCCTCATGTTGAAGGAAAAGTTAGAGCAGCAGATATCAAATTTGGTGATTACCATTTATACGATGTGGATTTATCGCAATTCTTTAGTCTGATTAAATATTCAGACTTAGTTTGCACCGATTCTTTTCATGCGGTTGTATTCTCAAATATATTTGAAGTTCAATTCATGGCATTTGAAAGAATTGTATTATCCCAAAAAGCAAATATGAATAGTAGAATTGATACATTACTGGGATTGTTAGATGAAAATGATAGATTTATAAAAAAGAATCAGAAATTTAATCCAGAACGTTTGGAGAAAATTGATTTTCATCAAAAAAAGAAAATGCTTAAGGATCATATAGCATTATCAGAATCCCTCTTAAAAAAAGCTCTGTTATAAACGTGATAAGTGAGGTGATTGAGTTGAGTCAGAGAAAATCGGGAGTAGTTCTTTCATATTTATCTCAGGCTATACACATTCTGTCCGGCCTACTGTATACTCCCATTATGCTTCGTCTTCTTGGCCAGAGCGAATATGGATTATATCAACTGGTCTATTCTGTAGTCTCATACCTTAGTCTTTTGAGTTTTGGATTTACGGCTTCTTATATGCGCTTTTACTCAAGGGCGAAGGCGAAGAACGATCAGGATGAAGTCGGAAGACTGAATGGAATGTTCATGGTTATATTTCTTGTTATTGCCGTCATCTGCGTTTTGTGTGGAGCGGTGATGATTGGGAATATTGAGGTTATCTTTGCAGATGGACTTACGGCGGATGAGTACCCAATAGCACGGACTCTTATGGTCCTCATGGTGTTTAATTTAGCTTTAACATTTCCAAACAGTGTATTTGATGCCTTTACTTCTGCACATGAGCGGTTTTTCTTTCAGAAGATGCTAACCGTACTTCAGAATCTGCTAAATCCTTTCTTGGCGTTACCGCTGCTCCTGTTGGGATATGGCTCTGTTGGCATGGTATGCGTTACTACTTTTCTGACGACAACCAAATTAGCGGTAAATATCTGGTTCAGTCTGAAAAAGTTACACGTACATTTTATATTTACGGGCTTTAAGTTTGGATTACTTAAGGAGATGTGGGTATTTACTTTCTTTATTTTCTTGAATCAGATTATCGATCAAGTAAACTGGAGTGTTGGCAAATTTCTATTGGGACGGTTTGTGGGTACGACGGCGGTAGCAATATTTGGCCTTGGAAGTCAGATAAACTCGATGTATTTGCAGCTTTCTACATCGATTTCGAATGTTTTTGTTCCGAAAGTAAATAGCATTGTTGCTAATTCGGATAATAACAGTGAGCTAACTAAGCTATTTACTAAAATTGGACGTGTCCAGTTTATTATATTAGCTTTAATATTCACGGGTTTTATTTTCTTTGGACAACCATTCATGTATTTTTGGGGCGGTGAAGGCTATTCAGAGTCATATTACATTACATTGTGGCTAATACTTCCTGTTACTGTTCCTTTGATTCAAAATTTGGGAATTGAGATTCAACGAGCGAAAAATAAGCATAAGACTCGGTCGATAGTTTATTTCTGTATTGCAATTGCAAATGTAATTATCAGTATTCCATTGATAAGGATTTTCGGAACTACAGGTGCTGCGATGGGTACTTCTATTTCGTTAATCTGCGGAAATATCCTTTTCATGAACTGGTATTATCATACGCATATTGGCCTTGATATGGTTTACTTCTGGAAGAGTATTGTACAGTTTGTCCCAAGCCTTGTTGCGCCATGCATAGTTGGAGTACTCATCATGATGCTTATTCCTATACATAGCCTGCTCTCATTAGGGCTGTGGACAATTTTATACACAACAGTTTACTGCATATCAGTTTACTCCCTTGGAATGAACAATGAAGAGAAACAGATGGTCATGGGACCGGTAAGAAAGATTCTTAAGAGATAAAAATGCGTGAAGGGTGGAATTGTAATGAGTGGTATTATAGATACATATGCAGCGTATTCAAAAGATAAAAAACAGAGGATAGATAGTTCCTCGGGTGGAATTTTTTCTCTGCTGGCGGAACGGGTTTTGGATAAGGGTGGTTTGGTATACGGTGTTGCTATGTCATTGGACTGTAAGTATGCAGAGTACATTCGAGTTGATAGCAAAGCAGAACTTTCAAGACTCCGTGGGTCAAAGTACCTACAAGCCATAATGGGGAATACTTTCCAGCAGGTGAAAACAGATATTGATGCTGGTTTAGTAGTCCTTTTTTCAGGTACAGGATGTCAAGTTAATGGGCTAAAAGTTTTCCTTGGCAAGGAGTACAGTAATTTATACTGCGTTGATGTGATTTGTCATGGGGTACCGTCTCCAAAGCTGTGGAGACAGTATGTTCAACATATCGAGAGGCATTATAAAACAAATCTTGTAGGTATTAATTTCCGCTGTAAAGACGATAGTTGGTCGGATTTTGGAATTAAAAGAATCAATGAAAAACAAAAAGCTGTTTATATTTCTAAAACCCAAGATCCATTTATGCTCATGTTCTTGGGGGATTATTGTCTGAGGCCATCATGCTACGAATGCGCTGCCAAACAGGATAAGCAATCTGACTTATCTATGGCAGATTTTTGGGGTATTAATTTAATTTTACCAGATATGAATGACGGAAATGGAGTATCCCTTATTATGGTAAGGACTCAAAAAGGGGAAGCACTATTTGATAAAATAAGTGATAATATCGTTTTAAAAAAAGTCGCTTATGAAGAAGGTGTTAGGGGAAATCGCGCTGAGTATAGTTCCGCAAAACGTCCAAACGAAAGACTAAATTTTTTTACAGATATGAACTCATTGAGTTTTGAGGAACTCAAGAATAAATATGCTGTGCCGGTATCCATTCCGTTTCGCATTAAAGTCAAAAAGGCGATAAAAATAAAGATTCGAAAAATACCTATCCTGAAATTCATCGGGGGGGGATAAACTGAAACGTCAAGATTATGGAATGCTCTTTACTTTTGAAGAGAAGTGAATGAGATAAAGAGTCACAATAAAGATCCAAAACAAAGATTACCAAAAGTAGGGCAGGAGCATGTCAAAAAAAATAATACTGGCAAATGGTTAGAGTAATAATCCTTAGATAAGCCTAAAAGTAGAACTACACGCATTACTATACAGCTGTAAATACGAAATAGCACGCATTTACAATAAAATCTTGCCATGATGTCTCCGAAGTAGTATCGTATATGTAGTTCTACATAGTTCTTTTTTACTGAGGAGATGAACATAATGGCATTTATCAAGTGTCAGAAACTTGTTTACGATGAGTCCGGAGCCATAAAAAGCGGATCTGCTTCTATTGTTGATACCTTGTATGGTCAATTTGGCTCCTATCATGCCAGGCATACCGTCCGTGAGAAGCTTGGCAGGGTCCTTTACCTTAGTGCTGATAAAAAGTGGGCATTTTCTTGTCCCCGACAAGGGGTCTTGTTGAGTATGATGCCCTTGCAGATACATTCCAGGCGGTTGAAAAAGAGGATTCCCGGATTCGTAAGGCGGATATTTTTCCTGAGCCACAAATCCATACCATTTTTGGCGATGTTTATCTGCTTTTGAAATTTTTAGAAAAATCCGGCCTGCTTGGTGCCCTATGGGGCGTTTTCCCAAAAAATGATGACTATGGGCGTATTCTCTGCCATATCCTTCATGGGGTATTAAAGGATGGCTCGAAGATTACCTGTGATAATTTCATCATGAAATCGTTCGCTTCATATCTTTTTGGCGACGTCCCATTTCCCTCGTTGAAATCCGATACGGGATTTTATACGATGATGGGAAATGATACGGCCCGGATGGCTTTCTTCCAAACATTCGTTGCCATGATGCAGAAGAAATAGGGCATTTTTAGTGAGACGGGGGAGACTCCTTTTACCTTATCTCGCCTGGAGTTGCGTATATCTGTCTAGAAGCACTGTTTCTGGAGGAATAACCCTTCATTTACAGCTGCGCTAAAAGTGCCGTTTCAGTGGCCGGCGAGTAGAGATGTATTCTAGAAAAATTTCCAAACATCTGATTTTGAAAAGATTGCAAAGCGATATGGTGGATAGGGGTTAGAGAATGATGTAAAAAGAGCACTTCGAGGAGTTAAGAAGTGCACAGGTAAAATGCTGAAAGGGTAAAAAATGGAAAAGTCACTACCGATATTATACAAAAGAAAAGAAGAATGTTGCGGATGTACGGCGTGTTATGCTATATGTCCCAAAGAAGCAATTTCGATGACTGAGGATGAAGAAGGGTTTCTTTATCCTACTGTAAATTCAGAAAAATGTATTCGGTGTTATAAGTGTTTATCAGTATGTGTTTTTAAGATTAGTCTGAAAGAAAAAGGGTATTTATAGAGAACTGAAAATCTAAAGGTCAATATGCTTAACGTTTTGTAAAGTTATTTAAAATTATATGTAATATGCGGATTCAAACAAGGTTTAATCACACATTTTGTGGGATAGCAGATTCCTGATATAGGTCTTTCTGCTGATATCAAATAGCTTTAGAAAAAATATTCATCATCACGATATCTGTATGCCTGTCGTCTTAGCGTTTTTTATTTTGTTGTTTATACATTCAATTTAGCCAGCTGATATATTATCCCTGAAGTCGTAAAATAATTACTCAAAACGTATTTTATTCATGAAACTGTTGGCCAGACAACTCAAAATCCTTTGATTTTATTGATGTTTTTAACATTTTACCTTTGTTTTTTATTTGAGTATATATTATAACAAATATATACTCAAATGTGTAAGGAGAAACCATGCCAGCAAAACCATCAGGACAGATTAAAACATCAACCATACGGCAGGCCCAGAAGAATGGGGATATCTACATCCTTGAGCGTCAAACCTTATATGACCCGGTAAAAAAATATAATCGGGTAATCAGTACCAAACTGGTTTCTAAAATTCCGAAAGGGACTGAAATTCCAGTGCCTACACGCCCGAAATGCAAGAAAAAGGAGGATTCGCCAGATAACCCCCAAATTGTATCAGCCCATAGGGACCATGTCGGGATGATGGATATCATCGGCCATATTGGTGCAGTTTCAGGTATTGATGATGCCATATATGCTTCTACAGATGTCGGGACTGCCCAGAAGATAATCTCCCTGGCAAGATATCTGCTTGCTACAGGCGGCCAGTCCCTGCCGGGGATCCAAACCTGGCAGTATAACCATCCCCTCCCATATGAGGATGGGATTACGGAAGATATATACTATAACCTCTTTGTCAGCATCGGAATGGATGAAGGCCTCCGGCAAAGCTTCTTTAAGCAACGGTGCGGCAGGCTTTCTGACGGCGATGCACTGGCATATGGTTCCACTACAAGCTTTACTTACTCTAAGAACCAGAATGAGGCGAGATATGGAATTAATAAGGCTGGGGACGGACTGAAGACTATTAAGCTGCTGACGTTTTACTCCATTGAAAGCAGGCAGCCCATAGCATTTACAAAGCAGCCCGGAAACCTTCCGGATGTGACCTCCATAGAAAATGCGGTCAGTCAGTTGGCAGCGCTTGGTGTAAAGGCAACAGAGATCATCACAGAAAATGGCTATTATTCTGAGAAGAACTTCTCCGAAATCTTGCAGGCGGGCTTTGACTTTATAACACTATCCAAAACAAACATCAAATGGGTCAAGCCTGAAATCGACAGGCACCGTGATGAACTCGACAGTATTCACAGCGTGTGTCCCTTTGACGCGGCCACCCATGGCATATCAGTCCCGCTTATGCATGACTTCGAGAAGGTCCGAAAATATACAAACCACAAGAGCGGCGCTGAAAAAGGGACCCCGGAGATTATGACGCGGAGGATTTACCTGAACCTGTATTTTAATGCGACAAGACAGGCCGCTGAAAAGGTGGCCTTTGAGGCTGATTTATGGGAAATCAAGCAACTGATTGAGGGTGGCACACAGGTCAGGGTGAATAAGTATTTCAGCCTCCGCACATGGGGGAAGAAAACAACAATAACATTCAATGACAAGGCGGTTCGGGAAGCAAGCCGTTACCATGGATACTTTACCCTTGTGTCAAACAAGGAAAAAGATCCTTTCGAATGTCTGCGCAAATACCGGAAGCGGGAAACGATAGAGTCTTTTTTTGAAGCGAAGAAGCAGCATGCGGATGGTTCCAGACCCAGGGTGTGGCATACGGCTACACTTAGGGGACATATGTTCGTTCAATTTGTATCCCTGTGCTACTATGAATATCTAAGTGAAGAGCTCCGAAATATCAAGCATACACTGGGTAAGCCAAATGGTGACGCCGCCCATGACAATGACAAAAACATCAAGGATGAGCGGAGGCTTAGATCATGGATGGAGAATACCCCCATATATCTCCAGCTGCAGTGGTTTGATACGGTTGAAAGTGTTAAGGCATCGACCAAGCTAAAGAGCAGGCGCCGGACCACGGAGATCACATCCTGTGATGCCATATATCTTGATAAACTTGGGGTTGTCATCAGTTGATATTATGAGTATATATTTTAAGGCTTTTGGGATACAAACGCAGCCTGCAAAAATATCCCCCGTCCGTTGTGGACAGGAGATAAAGGTTATAGTTCATATTTTTTGATTAATCTGATAGGCTCTTAATTCTTTCTGTGGGCGGGGGGGGGTGTGGGGCAAGATGCTTCCGTGTTCTTCACTCATGGACATCACGCGGGAACCGCTGATACTGCCTTTGTTTGAGCGGATGTAGTCCAAGTAATTGAGTAACGTTTCGGTGTCATCAAAAGTGAAATCCTTCGGCTTTGTTTTCAGCCGCTGGATCAGCTTTTCTTTCTGTCCCATAGTGTATCCCTCCGTTACTCATATTATACTCGGCCACTCTTAGAAATGCAACTAAAAATAGTTGCAAACTTATTGGTTTTGTGTAGTTGCAAACTTATTGGTTTTGTCTGGGGGCACTAATATAAGAACCAACACAATACAATTTCCACATTGCTCCCCGACTACTATGCAAATATAAGGGTATAATATAAAAATCAGGTGAATAATTATTTAAGGATAGGCCAAAGTACACGTTGCACGATACTGTAGCTTGTCCTTTTCCTTTTTTTATGTTAGAATGTGCATTGAAATTGGCAATGAATTTCTTCACATACGATTTGATAAGTTTTGAGAAAGACGCATTGAAAGACGCATTTTTTTATAAAGTGCCGTATTTACAATGTCTTTCTTTCTGTTGGAATAAATGTTACTATTAGAAGGAAAATGGGCAGAGATATTGACGGCGCCTGCGGGCATCTCCGCTGCCGCCATCTCACCGGAGATAAGGAAAGGGAAGTCTAAGTGAAAGCATTTTCTATCACCGATATCGGGAAGAAAAGACAACTGAATCAGGATCATATATATTCCTCCCTGGAGCCTGTCGGGAACCTGCCGAACATTTTTCTGGTGGCGGATGGCATGGGAGGCCATAAAGCGGGAGGTTATGCTTCCAGCTGTGCTGTGGAGACCATTCTTGAAGGAGTAAGGGAATCGGAAGGCGCACAGCCCGAGGAAATCCTTACTGAGGCCATACAGAGAGCCAATGAGGTGATTGAGAAAAGAGCCGGAGAAGATGAACGGTTTTCCGGTATGGGAACAACGGTTGTAGCCGCCTGCTGGGATGGAAAAGAGCTCATTGCGGCTAATGTGGGAGACAGCAGGCTTTATGTGGTAAATGGTGGAATTGAACAGGTTACGGAGGATCATTCGCTGGTACAGGAAATGGTCAGAATTGGGGGCATCAACAAGGAAGAAGCCAGAAGCCATCCGAATAAGAATATTATTACCCGCGCGGTCGGACTGGAACAGGATTTAAGTGTGGACTGCTTCAGGCGGCCTCTGAAACCGGGAAATATTGTGCTGTTATGTTCAGACGGCCTGACAGATATGCTGGAGGATGAAGAAATTTACCGGATTCTCACCGGTGAGGGAACGATTCAGCAAAGGGCTCAGGCCCTGGTACAGGCGGCCAATGACAATGGCGGCAGGGATAATATCGCAGTGATTGTGATAGACCCGTTTTCATAATGTATGCAGTGGGGTAGTGTGCATGCCAAGTGGAGGAAGAAGGAACCGCCGCCGGGCGATTCTATTTTTACCTGTCGGGAAAGCAGCGTATTTTCCGGGCAGGCAGGAGGACTGGAATGATTAAAATTGGAATGATGCTGGGAGAAAGATATGAAATCCTGGAAAAAATCGGCACCGGCGGAATGTCGGACGTATATAAAGCCAAATGCCATAAGCTGAACCGGTATGTAGCGGTAAAGGTGCTGAAGCAGGAATTCAGTGAGAATTCAAATTTTGTATCCAAATTCAGGGTGGAGGCCCAGGCTGCGGCAAGCCTGATGCATCCCAACATTGTAAATGTTTATGATGTTGGTGAGGACAACGGCATCCATTATATTGTCATGGAGCTGGTGGAAGGAATCACCCTCAAAAAATATATCGAAAAAAAAGCACGTCTTTCCGTAAAAGAAGCAGTCAGTATAGCCATTCAGGCGTGTATGGGCATCGAGGCCGCCCATAATAACCATATTATCCATCGTGATATCAAGCCTCAGAACATCATCATATCTAAAGAAGGAAAAGTAAAAGTTACGGATTTCGGTATTGCAAAGGCGGCAACCAGCAATACCATTACTTCCAATGTCATGGGAAGCGTCCATTATACCTCGCCGGAGCAGGCCAGAGGCGGCTACAGCGATGAAAAAAGCGATATTTATTCCATGGGAATCACATTATTTGAAATGCTGACAGGACGCGTCCCTTTTAACGGGGATACAACGGTGGCGATTGCCATTAAACATATACAGGAACCTATGCCTTCACCCAGGGACTATGTGCCGGAAATACCGGTGAGCGTGGAGCAGATTGTGCTGAAATGTACGCAGAAGAGCCCGGATCGCAGATACCAGTCCATGAGTTCGCTTATTGAAGATTTGAAGAAGTCCCTCATCTCACCCGATGAGGATTTTGTCCGGACAGTGGATCCCGAAACCTCTGCCGCCACCCGTACGATTTCCAGGGACGACATGGAGAAGATTAAGAAACAGTCCAAAAAGCCTTCCCATACGGAGGAAATACGGCTGAAAAAGAATACGGTAAAGCCTTCCGCGGAGCCATCCAGAAACGGTAAAAAGAGATCCCAGGTGGCATATCAGCCGGAGCCTGAGGATGACGAGGATGAGGAAGAATATGAATCCCGGATGGAAAAGGTAACTACAGTTCTTGCGGTTATCGGCGCTATCATAATCGGATGTGTGGTGATCTTCCTGGTAGGAAGGGCGATCGGTATTTTTGATTTTTCTTCTTCCGGACAGGACGGTGTGGTAAAAATGATCGAAGTAGCCGGCATGACGGAAGCGGAAGCCAGGCAGAAGCTCACTAAGATGGGACTGGATCCCGTAGTGGAGTATGTGGAAAGCGACAGTGTGGAGGACGGTATAGTCATCGGTTCGGATGTGAAGAAAGGAACACAGCTGGAACCCGGAGACAAGGTGGTGCTGCAGGTGAGCGGCAAGGATGCCGGAATCGTGGTGCCCGACACCTATAACAAACCGCTGGCGGAAGCTGTGGCCTCCCTGGAAGGGGAAGGCTTCCGGACAGAAAAGAAAGAAGGCTATTCCGATACCGTCGCCAAGGGAAATGTCATGAGCCAGAATCCCGAGGCCGGAACCAATGCGGAAAGAGGAAGCACGGTAACCATAGTCATCAGCCAGGGACCTCAGGAGAGCAAGGTGCAGGTGCCTGACGTATTAGGGCTGCTGCCTGAAGAAGGCAAGAGTACGGTGGAAGCAGCAGGTCTTACCGTCCGCAATATAACGGAAGTATACAATGAAGATGAAAGCCTGCTGGGCAAGGTATGCGGCCTGAGCTATTCCGTGGGAACGGAGGTTGAGCCTGGAACTGCCATCGATATTTATGTGAGCAAAGGCCCGGAGGCCACTTATATCTATGCGGAGAATATAGCGAGTCCTGCATTGGAAGATCCCCAGTATGCGGAGGGAACGCCCTGTGTTCTTGTGGTGACGACAGCATCCGGCACGGAGATTGCCCGTACGGTGGCAACCTCCTTCCCGTGGCCGCTGAACCTGCCGGATATCAAAGAACCCACAGGAACTCTTACCCTGATTTACAATGTAGCTGCCGATCCGATCACTACTACGGATCCGGTAACGGGAGAAACGAAGGTGGAACCCGGCGGAGTCCAGGAGAAGACCGTGACCAGGCCGCTGCAGTTTTTGAAGAAAGAGTAAGTGCATGAGGGGAAGAATAATCAGAGGAATTGCCGGTTTTTATTACGTACAGACCGGAAATCAGATATACGAATGCAAGGCAAAGGGGATTTTCCGGAAGGATAAGAAAAAGCCTCTTCCCGGAGATTATGTGGAAATCGATATTCTGGATGAGACGGCGCTTACCGCCAATATCAGCGTTATACTGCCCAGGACGAATGAGCTCATTCGTCCTGCGGTGGCCAACGTGGATCAGGCTCTGGTCATTATGGCGGCGGCAAGTCCGGCACCGAACCTGAACCTGCTGGATCGATTTCTGGTGACCATGGAACAGCAGAAGGTGGAATGCTGTATCTGTTTCAACAAACAGGACCTGGTAGATGAAGAATGGAAGGACAAACTCAGGGAAAGCTACAGGAATACGGGCTACCGGGTATTGTTTACCAGCGCCAGGCAGGGAGAAGGCCTGGAAGAGCTCTGTCAGATACTTACAGGCAAGACAACAACGGTGGCGGGACCCAGCGGTGTGGGAAAGTCCTCTCTGATCAATCGGCTGCAGACCGGCATTTCCATGGAAACCGGTGAAATCAGCACAAAAATCGAAAGAGGAAAACATACCACAAGGCATTCCGAACTGATTTATGTCAGCGAAGATACCTATATTGTGGATACCCCGGGCTTCAGTTCTATTGAGCTTTATGGGATGGAGAAAGAAGAGCTCCAGGATTATTTCCCGGAATTTGCCGACTGGGAGCCTGAATGCAGGTTTACCGGCTGCGCCCATGTGAAGGAACGTGACTGCGGTGTGAAAACGGCGCTGGAGCGGGGAGAGATAAGCCGGAGCAGGTATGAGAATTACTGCCAGCTGTATGAGGAATTGAAGAATAAAAGAAAATATTGATTGATTCCCGTGCGCGACGGGCCAAAAGGGAACGCTGGCAGAGAACCGGAGGTTCTCCTGCCGGCTTGAAGGCTGACGCGAGGGGCAGATATAAAGCCGTTCACGGCAGGGAATATATTCCTTAAAATAGGGTGGAACAGGAAAGAGATGGTTGACGGAAACCATCTCTTTTCTGTTATATATATCGCAAGTATGGTATGGAAATAAAACAGTCCTGCCATTCCATAAACTCAGCCAATTTTTACTATCGCTTATTAAAAACTTTTATTATATACCTTCCATATAATGTTTACAAGCAGGTCACTGCATTGATCTAATGTACAACGAGACACCTTCAGCTCCGGCAATTCGGAAACCTTCCTTCGAAGATGTAAGCGTGCTGCTTGACTAAATGGAAAAAGAAGTTTATAGTAAAATACCGAACGGTCGGTTTTGAATAAAGGAGGCAATCTGCATGGCAAAAAAATACAACTCACAGGCGACTATCGAAGCGATCCTGTCTGTTTCTGCAAGGCTGTTCTTAGAAAAAGGTTTCGATAAAACAAGTATGAAGGATATTGCCGAAACAGCCGGTATATCAAAGGGAGCTATTTATCATCATTTTCAGTCCAAAGATGATATTATAGAAGCTGTTATGGAAAAACAGGCTCATACCGTCACAGCTGCAATGGAGGGCTGGTTAGCTGATGCGGATTCTCTGAACGGCAGAGAAAAGCTGCAGTTTCTTCTGGAAAAGAATATAGAAAGCCAGGAAGCTCATTGCCTGGACGATATAATGAGCGTCCGCATGAAAAGCGCGGAGTTCGTCTTGTCCTATATGCAGGATTGTGTAAATAAAGACTCTGCATTTATTTCTGAAATAATGAAAGAGGGGATAGCTGACGGCTCACTCGCTACAGAGTTCCCGGAAGAATGTGCGGAAGTTTTTCTTCTGTTGATGAATGTATGGTGTGATCCTGCTGTATTTAACAGCAATGCGCAGAAGCTTGAACAGCGAATGCGTTTTCTGCAGCACATGATGAAGGCTGTTGGAATTGATATTTTGAGTGATGAACTCATGGAAAAATCTTTGCACTTAATACAAAAAATATATGCTGAAAATTAAAATTTTGAATGATTAAGCAATATTATGGAGGAACTGTAAATGGAAAAAGTATTGGAAAATGCAATAGACAATGGACTTGAGAGAATATCGTCCGGCCTTTACCTGTTCAGTATCGGGCTGGGGATTGTACTCGTAATACTAGGTATTATCCTTATTTTTAAGAACAGAGGCTCAAAGGAAAAGAAGAAAACGGCAAACGTCGGGCTGATCTGTTTCCTTATCGGCATAGTTGCTGTTATAAGCGGATGGGTGCAGCTATAGAGAAGATATGATACCTGGGAAATTCCTTTTTAGATGCTTAAAATCCATATCTGAAGGAAATTTGGCTATTTTCAAAAGGCTGGCTATGTGATATAATTTTAAGCTGTATCAAATTGAAAAAATAATTCGATTGATAAAAACAGTAGTATTAAAAAGACAGTGTAATAAATTGTACAGCATAACTATATAGAAAGGCAGAAAACCTTGCATATAATGGATTTCTGAACAGGTATCATCGAAAATGAAATTAGGCATCGTAGGTCTTCCCAACGTAGGAAAGAGCACCTTATTTAATTCCCTGACGAAAGCGGGCGCGGAATCCGCCAACTACCCCTTCTGCACCATCGATCCCAATGTGGGAATCGTAACGGTTCCTGACGAAAGGCTGAAGCTTCTGGGAGATATGTACCATTCCAAAAAGGTAACTCCCGCAGTCATTGAATTCGTGGATATCGCCGGTCTGGTAAAAGGGGCTTCCAAAGGAGAAGGCCTGGGCAACCAGTTCCTGAGCAACATCAGGGAAGTGGATGCCATAGTACACGTGGTGCGCTGCTTTGAAGATGACAATGTAGTCCATGTGGACGGGAACATAAATCCCCTCCGTGATATTGAGACCATTAACCTGGAACTTATTTTTTCCGATATCGAAATCCTGGAAAGAAGGATAGCCAAAGTGGGCAAGCAGGCCAGGATGGACAAGACGGCTGCCAAAGAAGCCGCCCTTCTGGAAAGAGTGAAGGCTCTTTTGGAGGATGGAAAACTGGCAATGGCATTCCAGCCTGAGGATGAGGATGAAGAAGCCATTTTTGCTTCCCTGAACCTGCTGACGGCAAAACCGGTGATTTATGCAGCCAATGTATCGGAAGAAGATCTGGCGGATGACGGGGCGTCTAATGCGGGAGTGGCGGCTGTCAGGGAATATGCGGCGGAAAACGGAAGCGGTGTTTTTGTCATCTGTGCCCAGATCGAAGAGGAGATCTCCGAACTGGAGGAGGATGAAAAGGCTATGTTCCTTGAGGATCTTGGCCTGAAGGAATCCGGACTGGATAAGCTGGTAAAGGCCAGCTATAAGCTTCTGGGACTCATCAGCTTTTTGACCTCAGGCGAGGACGAAACCAGGGCGTGGACGATCAAGATTGGTACGAAGGCTCCCCAGGCGGCCGGAAAGATACATACCGATTTTGAAAGGGGCTTTATTAAAGCTGAAGTGGTGAATTATAAGGACCTTTTGGAGCAGGGCTCCCTGGCAGCAGCGAGGGAAAAAGGGCTTGTGAGAATGGAAGGCAAGGAATACGTGGTACAGGATGGGGATAATATCCTGTTCCGGTTCAACGTGTAAGATAATAAGTGCTGCATAAATAAATAGAAAAACCAGAGCCATGTTGTTTCTGTTTAATAATAGGAAACAACATGGCTTTTTCTGTGTCGGCAGCCTTTTATGGATCGGAGTTTTATGGAGGCTGTCAGGTGTGTTGAAACAGGAAAAATGCTTACTGATGGAATTATTTACAGGAAACCGGAATCATTTCAGGTGAAAGGATGAAAATTTGGGATTATCCACCACCGTGGTAAATACTGGAAACAAAAAAACAAAATGAATACATAAAAACCATATATAGTATATCGAAAAAGGATACATACCATATATAGATAACATGCCAAAAAGCAATCTGCAGAGTCAACTGCCGGTTGCTTTTTTTTGAAGGAAAGGATTGATTTTGCTTGCAAAATACATTAGATTATACTAAAATCAATATAAAAGTGGTGGAAAGTGGTGCGAAGTGGTAGGAAGTGGTAGATTTCCTCCGGCTGGTGTCAGTTATCCTGCGGGCAAGGCGGCTTCGGCAGTGCTTTTTGTGTGACAGGCCACTTTTGAGGCGGTGATTGTCATGTTCATGGGTGAATACAATCATACAATTGATGCGAAAGGCAGGCTGATCATACCTTCAAAATTCCGAGAGGTTTTAGGCGAGGAATTCGTAATTACGAAAGGGTTGGACGGCTGCTTATTTGTGTATGACAATCAGGAATGGAACGCCTTTGAGGAGAAGCTGAAGGCTTTGCCTCTGAATAAGAAGGATAACCGTCAGTTTGTCAGGTTTTTCCTTGCGGGCGCTGCCCAGGTGGAAGTGGACAAGCAGGGGAGGATACTGGTTCCCGGGAATCTGCGCGATTTTGCGGAGCTGGAAAAGGATGTGGTACTGGTCGGCGTGGCCAGCCGCATTGAGATCTGGAGCAAAGCAAGATGGGAAGGTATCACAGAGGATGAGGACGAGGCAATGGAAGACATTGCGGAACGTATGGCAGATCTGGGGCTTGGCATATAACGGAAAGGTGACGGCGGAATGGAGTTTGCACACAAGTCTGTACTTTTGGACGAGACAATAGAAGGACTGAAGATAAAACCTGACGGGATTTACCTGGACGGCACGCTTGGCGGCGGCGGACACAGCAGCGAAATCTGCAGAAGGCTTTCAGGAGGGCGCCTGATCGGAATCGATCAGGATGCGGAAGCCATTGCGGCCGCCACCGAAAGGCTGGAGCCTTTCCGGGAAAAGGTGACTCTCGTCAGGGATAATTATTGCAATGCACCGGCTGTGGTGAAAAGCCTGGGGCTTGAAGGCGTTGACGGAATCGTACTGGATTTGGGCGTTTCCTCTTATCAGCTGGACAATGTGGAACGGGGCTTTTCATACAGATACGACACGGCCCTGGACATGAGAATGGATACGAGACAGTCCCTTTCCGCAAAAGAGAT
>OGXN01000636.1_pt1 | contig 42377 bp, 42 predicted proteins | sample 1576281 | NCBI WGS metagenome assembly OGXN01 (sample SAMEA3541494, study PRJEB24748) | human gut metagenome | biome: human gut; feature: human-associated habitat; material: faeces | place: China | collected 2012
GGCTGAACTCCTCCCGTTGGTCGTCAAACAACGCCGCTAAGGACGGGCAGCAGAGTATAAAATCAAAATAGTAAGAAACAGCTCCCTTTTTTTGAGATGCCCCTGTGAATACAGAGGACACTCCGGGACACAGGCCATAGGAAGGCGGGAGGGCGGCAGGGAATACCCAAACGAGGGCAAGAACCATTGAAGTGCGGCCGTCCCTTTTATTTTAACTGAGACAAATACTCCTCCCTGTATGGATTACCCGATTTCGCATCAAACCCTATCGGAAGATGTTCCCTTGGTATCACCCTCTCATAATGAATATCCGTGAAATAATTACAGAAGGTTAATTCCACATAGATTATTTTATTCTGAGCCTCATCTGTCATGGCATATATATAACCATAGCTGCTGCTATCCACGGCAAGCAGCGGATAAGGAAACCCGGTTGAGCCGTAAATCAAATAATCCTTGGGCATACTGATTTGCCTCAGACGTTCCGTTTCCGCTTTATAGTCTTCCTCATCACAGCTATATACCAAATAACACAGATAACAGGGATCCCATGGATTATAATATTCATAATAGAAAGCTTCCACATCCGCCGACTCAGGCAGCTTTTCAGGAAATATATAATTCAGAACCAGATAGGATTCCCTGGTTTTCTCCCATGCATCCGTATTTTTCGACTGATGTATCCCCTGCGGCCCAAAATATTTCTCATATTCCCTGATATCAGTGACTACATTTTTCTCTGTAAAAAGAGAGATTAAAAAAACTACGGCTGCCGCCACTCCCACTACAACTGCGGCGGCAACGATAAACACTGCCGTCACCGCTTTTTTTCTCTTCTTCTTGGCAGTCTCTGAATCCATATACAATTTCATATATAGGAGCGGATAAGGCTTTCCCTGTTCGTCCATATCTGTCTTTCTGTAAACTCTGAAACCAATATGTTCATAAAAGCCTGTTGCCTGCGGATTCTGTTCATTTACCGTTACTTCGTTGACCGCATATTCTTTAATTCCATAGAGAACAAGCTTCTTTCCAACACCCTGCCCCCGCATTTGCGGGCTTACAAACAGCATTTCCAGTCTCCTGTTATCAATCCCCATAAATGCAACCGGCTCATTTGCATCATCCTTTGCCACAATTAAATGGGGCACGCCCGCTAATGCCTGGGGAACATATTTCCTAATATCTGCAATTTCCGCTTCGCTTAAGAACAAATGCGTTTCTTTTACAGAATTTTCCCAAATAATAAGAAGCTGTTCCATTAATTCCGGCGTTCTGTCTGAAACCTCAATTATTTCCATATCTTTATTCCCTTTATTACTGGTTAACAACTATGGCGGTTTTGTATTATAAACGCCATGTTTAGCAAAAGCAACAAAATCATTTCATCTTTTCCTGACACTCGCTGCATTCCCTGTCATGAATGGAAATTATACCGCCGCACTTAGCACATGTATATTTTTCTTTTTGCTTTTCCATAAAAAGCTCCAAACCGTGCTGCCGGACAAATTCACTGTTTTCCATGAGGCTTGCCTGATATCTTTTGTTATAGCTTTTCTCAAGATTTTTTATCTGCTTACAGGGATAATCGGAACATTCAAAGCAGTAATTCCCCTCTTTAAGCCCAATGCAATCCTTTATCTTACATTTACGGCAATGCTCCGGTTTCCCCGTATCACTGTTCAGACAGCCTGCGCATGGCTTTTTATGATAACAATGCTTATAACAGACCATACAATTCATTCCGCAGGGAGCAAACATATTGATATCCATATTTTCTTTTGGCATTTTCATAATCGCTGCTCCTTCCGGACTTCTGCTTTAACTAAAATTATAACATGAATACATGCATAACAACAATACGAAGATATTGTATCTATAGCTTGAGCCGGGGCGGCTGCCCCGGCTCAAGTTCAAAAAATATCCCTTCTTCCACCCCAATCAATCTGAAGGAATCTGTCAAATTCCATTCTTATGTATCAACATAGGCATAAAAATCCCGCCCTGCACGCTCCGTGCAATAAAATGGCAGTATTCGCCGGTAACAGTCTCATACCAGTCAGAAAAAGGCACCCTGGAAGGAGTTTCGTTCACATAAGCTGCAATAGGAGCGATAAGCGCATCCACCTTCTCCCGATCGTCAGTCATGGAAGCACACCAGAGAATCCAGTCGCTCTTTGTATATTCCTTCCTGGAATCCAGCGGCACACCATAGACATTACTCTTTCTAATATAGTAATCGATTTCTTTCCGGTACACCTCTTCCCGGAACAGGCTGCTTCCAAAGAATTTATCCCATACCAGGTTATATTTCAGGCTCCAGGAATCCCTGTCACCGAAGGAGAGAGCGGTATGATCCCCGGCATCAGCCCTCTTTTCCCAATCCCCGGCCATTTTCACAGCTTTTTCATGATATTCCACATAAACCTCTTCCTGTCCCATCTGGCGGGCCAGCAGGGCAAAGGCTTCGATTCCCATGATCGCCTTGGCAGAAAGATTTACATTATGGGACAGATGGCCTGCAAAGTCATCGGTACACAGCTGTTCGCCCGGATCCGCGCCATAGGTAAGCAGATATTCACACCATTTCTTCAGTACCTCCATATGAGGCGCTGCGAAATCCGGTGAACCGTCCAGCTTGCAGACCGCCGCAGTCAGTATCAGCATATTGCCGCATTCCTCCACCGGCATCTGGTATTTAAAATCATAAATCCGGCTTCCGGCAGGATACTGATAGAAAAACGGGAACACAGTTCCGTTGCTGCCGTCAAAGGCGGAACCGCTCTTTTCTCCCGCAAGGCCGTACACCTGGCCTGTAGCGTAAGGGAAACGTCCCACATCATGAGGCGCGAAGTCAAATTCCCATACATCACAGGCGGCAAAGGTAAATACCGGACGCAGCATACCCTTTACATATTCCGTATTATAAAGCATATAAAGCGGCACCGAAGGATAGGTCACATCCACCGTCCCCAGACAGCCGTTGGAATCGTTCTCTTTGGAAAGGAAAACAAGATTGCCGTCCTTATCCGCAATCAGCTTATGGGCTGCAATGGAATGTCTGTAGCTCAGGCAGCAAAGCAATGCATAATCCTCGCCGCCGATAGCCGCCGCCTGTTCCTCAATCTTTGCATCCAGCTTCCTGCATTTTTCCTGTACACTGTCCTTATCCGCAAAGCTGGCTCCCACCGCATCCAGAATCGTGGCATAGGTTTCTGTCCAATAGGCCTTTTTCCAGTCTCCGAAATAGTTGATGGACAGCAGATCATCATAGGCTGCCACGAGCGTTCCGCAGCCCATTTGTGTTCCCAGCTTCACCGAAGCCATAAGCTGTTCGTTTGCCTTATCGAAGCACACCTGTGAAAAGGCATCCTGCACCGCCAGATATACATATCCCCAGTCGATTGTGATATTGTCCCCGCTGTGTCCCAGAGGTTTCTGCTCAGCCTTCCCCATCACCGCATAGGAAAAGTCATCTGTCCGATAAGAGCCTCCTACCACCGCACCCGGTGTAAAACGCACCAGATCCGCCGAGATCTGCACATCTATGGTCACATCGGCCTCTCCTGCCTTCCTCACCACCTCGAAATCCACATAAGTACACGGCCTGGATATCAGCACCGGCTCCTCAAGCAGAAGCGGAGAGGTAAATGCTGCCGTCAGTATTACTTTTTCATTTTCAAAGGTATATTTTGTCCCTGTTGCCGTAAGCTCTATACCGGTCTGGGGAATCACCTGATGAAATTCCTTATCCCCCATAAAGCAGAAGCTTTCCCCGTCAATCGTTATGTAACCTCTGATTTTCTGTCTCTTTCCGCACCAATGTACGGTATCGGAATCATAAAGCTTATCCGTTCCGGACCAGATGCTGAAATACGGATCATGCAAAATCAGCGGTATGCTGGCTGCCCTTTTTACCTTCATCCTGTCACTCCTTTTCCGCGCTGTCCGCGCCACATGTTAAACATTAAAAATTATCATTTCCGCTTGTCCCTTATGCCGCTCTGCAAATCTGACATTCAGGACACACATCAAACAGTTATATTTTACAACCGTTTACGGCGGCAATAAATAGGTTTTTCCCGCATATGAGTGAGGAATACACGCATTTTATAACTTATTTTATAAATACCCAGCCATCCTCAGAGGCTTGCCTTCCTGTATGCCCGCTGCCATTTTAAGCTTGTTTCCGACCGTATTACAACCATGTTCCGTATTGACTTTACCGGCTGAAGTGCTATAATAAAAAATCAGCTTTCAGACATTCACAATGAAAGGAGGAAAACAGTGTATACCAAGAAGCAAAGAAGCCTTGCTCTGCTTATCTGTGGGGTCATATTTTTCATCACACTTTTTTCCATCTCCTTTATTGGTCATTAACTCAATCATAACTGTACGGGCGAGGACTGCCCTGTCTGTGCCTGCGTTCATAATGCGGAGCAGAGCCTCCGGCAGCTTGGCACCGGATTTTCCGGCGCGGTATCCGGGGCCTTCCTTATTTTACTGTTTCTTTCTTTTCTCCCGCGGGCTCTTCACTTCATCCCCGCAGCTTCCCTGGTAAGCCATAAGGTACGACTGAATAATTGAATAAAAACCAATTTCCGGTCATAGGTATCCTATACTCTTTTTTCAGGCAGGTATAGTCAGATACCCTGTTATTTTTGCACCCTTTTTAATCAGCAAAATTATGGAGGTTTTTATTCTATGAAAAAATGTATGTTTATTATGGCTGCCCTTCTGGCCTTTACCGGTCTTATTGCCTGCGGCAGCTCTGCGGATAATACTGCCGCAAGTCCTTCTGCCCCATCTTCCGGGGAAGACTTTTCCGAAGCTTCTTCTGCCATGGTAACAGCCGATGCACAGTCCGTTCCCGAAAAACATCTCAACATCGTAACCACTATTTTCCCGGAATATGACTGGGTGCGGGAAATTCTCGGAGACAATGCGGAAAACGCCGACCTCACCATGCTTCTGGACAACGGCGTCGATCTGCACAGCTACCAGCCCACCGCGCAGGACATTTTGAAAATTTCCACCTGCGATCTTTTTATTTATGTAGGAGGAGAGTCCGACGGCTGGGTGTCTGATGCTCTCCAGGAAGCAGCCAATAAAAACATGAAGGTCATTGATCTTCTGGATGTGCTGGACGATGCCGTCAAAGAAGAGGAAATCGTAGAAGGCATGGAAGCCGGGGAGGAACACGGTGACGGGGAAGATGCGGACCACGAAGAGGAAGAAGAAGGCCCCGAATACGATGAACACGTTTGGCTGTCTCTCAGAAACGCAAAGGTTCTCTGCGAAGCTATCTCCAACGCCCTGACAGAAATTGATCCTGACCACGCCGCCGATTACCGGTCCAACCTGGCCGCTTACAGCGGAAAGCTGGACGCCCTGGACGCTGCTTATCAGTCTGCGGTTGATTCCGCCTCCCGGAAAACGCTGCTCTTTGGCGACAGATTCCCTTTCCGATACCTCGTGGACGATTACGGTCTCAGCTATTATGCCGCATTTGCCGGATGCTCTGCAGAAACAGAAGCCAGCTTCCGGACAATCACCTTCCTGGCCGATAAAGCGGATGAGCTCAACCTTACCTCCGTTCTTACCATAGAATCATCGGATCAGAAAATCGCACAGACGATTATACAGAATACCAAAGATAAAAATCAGAACATTTTAACTCTTAATTCCATGCAGTCCGTCACATCCAACGACGTCGCTGCAGGCACCGGCTATCTTTCCATTATGGAAAGCAATCTGGATGTATTAAAAGAAGCTTTGCAGTAAGAAAGGAAATTGCTATGTCTCAGCTAATTTGTCAGGATCTTGCCTTGGGTTACGCAGGCAAGGCTATCGTACGCAATCTGAACTTCCGTATAAATGCAGGCGATTATTTCTGCATTGTAGGCGAAAACGGTTCCGGTAAATCCACGCTGATGAGAACCCTGCTTCATCTGCAGCCGCCCGTCAGCGGAAGCATCCTTACAGGCGACGGCCTTAAGACGAATGAGATTGGCTATCTTCCTCAGCAGACCCTTGTGCAGAGGGATTTTCCCGCATCCGTGAGAGAAATTGTTCTCTCCGGGTGCCAGGGGCGCTGCGGAAGCAGGCCGTTTTATACGAAGGCGGAAAAAGAACTTGCAGAAGAAAACATGGAAAAATTGGGGATTAAAGGATTCTCCGGACGCTGTTACCGTGAATTGTCCGGCGGCCAGCAGCAAAGAGTCCTTTTAGCCCGCGCCCTCTGCGCCACCCGGAAGCTGCTGCTTCTGGATGAACCGGTATCCGGCCTGGATCCGAAGGTGGCTTCCGAAATGTATGCTCTGATAGCCAGACTGAACCGGCAGGACGGCATTACCATACTGATGATTTCCCATGATATAGGCGCAGCTCTGACCTATGCCACCCATATCCTGCATATGGGGGAAAAAATCTTTCTCGGGACGAAGCAGGAATATTTGGAAAGTGACATCGGCAGGCGTTTTACCATGCCGGAAGGAGGAGAAATGCAATGAGCACAATGATAGAAACTCTGAAACTGTATCTGCAGTATCCCTTTGTCCGCTATGCCCTTATCGTAGGTGTCCTGATAGCCCTCTGCTCCTCTTTGCTCGGTGTCACCCTTGTCCTGAAACGCTTCTCCTTTATCGGGGACGGCCTGTCCCATGTGGCATTCGGGGCCATGGCGGTAGCTGCCGTACTGAACCTGAGCGACAGCATGCTTTTTGTCCTGCCTGCTACGGTACTCTGTGCCATACTGCTGCTGCGCACAGGTCAGAATACCAAAATAAAGGGAGACGCCGCGATTGCCATGATTTCCGTCGGGGCGCTGGCCATCGGCTATCTGCTGATGAACCTGTTTTCAACCTCGTCCAATTTATCAGGCGACGTGTGCAGCACCCTGTTCGGCTCCACCTCCATCCTGACTCTGACAAAAACGGAAGTCTGGCTCTGCGCCGTTTTATCCGTGATCGTGGTAATCACCTTTATCCTTTTTTATAATAAAATTTTTGCCGTCACATTCGATGAAGGCTTCGCGCAGGCCACCGGTGTAAAAGCCGGTATGTACAATCTTCTGATCGCAGTCATCATCGCTGTTATCATTGTACTGGCCATGAATCTGGTTGGCTCCCTGCTTATTTCCGCCCTGGTGATTTTCCCGGCTCTGTCAGCCATGCGCCTGTTTAAAAGCTTTCGGTCCGTTACCATATGTTCCGCCATACTTTCCGTCATCTGCGCATTAACGGGAATCCTTATATCCATCCTGGCCGGTACGCCGGTGGGATCCACCATCGTAGCTGTTGACATCGCGGCCTTTGCCCTGTTTTCTCTATTGGGAATCCTGAAAGGAGGCGTTCGGTTTTCCATGATACAAAAATGATGCACATTTGATGCTTTTATGATGCCGGCACATGATACGCTACCCTTAAAGAACGCCGCAGGCAAAGTCATTTTTAACTGACCGGAGCCTCCGCGGAGAAAAAACAGAAACGGCGGACACTTAATTTCAGCAGCCCGCCAAACGAATGAGGGGTAAATATCATGAGAAAAATGAAACACCGGCTATGCATCCTTTTTACACTTTTACTATTCTTTGCACACTCTACTACTATCTGCGGAGCACAATACGATGACGATACCGACGCTACACTCGCTCCATACTTTCTGATCGACGGAATGGATACGGCGACAGACAGCTTCCCGCTGAAGGAAACCAATGTGTCTGTAAATATCAACGGCATTTTTGCCGAAACCTTCGTCACTCAGACCTATTCCAACGAAGGCCAGGAACCGATAAACGCCACCTATGTCTTTCCGGCTTCCTCCAGAGTAACCATCCATGGCATGAAAATGGAAATCGGGGATGAGATCATCACTGCCAAAATAAAGGAAAAGGAAGAAGCAAGACATGATTATGAGCAGGCTAAAAGCGAAGGGAAAAGCGCTTCCCTGCTTGAACAGCAGCGGCCCAATGTCTTTACCATGGACGTGGCAAACGTTATGCCCGGCGATATCATCCGCATTGAACTGCATTATACGGAAATGATTACTCCCACCGACGGCATCTATCAGTTCGTCTTTCCCACCGTGGTCGGCCCCCGTTATACAAGCCCTTCCGTTCCCAAAAGCCTGAAGGCGGAAACATGGATTGCCAGCCCTTTTCTGAGATTGGGAGATACCCCCAGGGAAAAATACAACATTAATGTCAATCTTTCCGCAGGCGTACCCATTACGGATCTGCAATGCGGCTCCCACAAAATTGATGTGGCATGGGACAATCAGACCTCCGCCCGGATCTCCCTCTCCAATCCGGAAGAATTTGCCGGGAACCGGGATTTTATCCTGGATTATAAGCTTACAGGCACGGAAATAAGCAGCGGCCTGATGCTGGGTACCGGAGAATCGGAAAACTTTTTCCTGCTCATGGTCCAGCCACCGGAACGTTATACTCCTGAAACGATTCCTCCCAGAGAATATATTTTTATTCTGGATGTGTCCGGCTCCATGTACGGCTTTCCTCTTGATACCTCAAAAGAACTCATCCGGAATTTGGCAGGCAGCCTCCGGGAAAGCGACCGTTTTAATGTCATTTTGTTTTCCGATTCCCTTATCCAGATGTCACCGGAATCCGTACCTGCCACAGCGGAAAATGTACAAAAGGCGTTTGCCCTCATTGATAATGAAGAAGGCGGCGGCGGTACCGAACTGGCCCCCGCCCTGGAAACGGCACTCGCCATTCCTGCCTCTCCCGGCGCAGCGCGCAGCGTCATCGCCATTACCGACGGCTATATCTCCGGTGAAAGAGAGATATTCGATATCATCGGCAGGAACATCGGCACTACCAATTTCTTCTCCTTCGGAATCGGAAGCTCCGTCAACCGCTATCTGATTGACGGTATCGCTAAAACCGGCCTGGGCGAATCCTTTGTGGTAACCGATCCTTCGGAAGCCGCCGCCACTGCCGATCGTTTCCGTACTTATATACAGTCCCCCGTATTGACCGATGTTCAGGTAACCTATGACGGCTTTGACGTCTATGATATCGAGCCTCCCACCCTTTCCACCCTCTTTGCCAGCAGACCCATCGTCCTTTTTGGCAAATGGAAAGGAGAGCCCTCCGGAACCATACACATAACCGGCAAGACCGGCGGCAAGGACTATGCGGAAGACATTCCTGTATCTGCCGCGATTCCTCTGGAGGCCAATAACATCATACAATACCTGTGGGCACGCACCAGAGTGGAACGGCTGACAGATTACGGAATCACAGAAGACCTCCAGGCCAATGCAAAAAAAGAAGTGACGGAACTGGGACTGCGCTACAGCATGATGACCCCCTATACCTCCTTCATTGCTGTTACCGAAAAAGTACGAAACACCGAAGGAAAAAGTACCGATGTAAAACAGCCCCTTCCTATCCCCATGAATGTATCCGAATGGGCCATCGGAAACGGCTACACTGTCGGCTCGGAACCGGGAAGCCTCCTTCTTGTCCTTCTTATGGCCGCCGCACTGCTCCTGAATGTCCTGTATCAAAACAGTAAAAAGAAACCTGCTTTCAGTAAAGAAAGAGCGCAAGATGAAAAATAATGCAAAAGCAATTCTGCGGCAAAACGGAATTTTCTACCTGACAGGCATGCTCATTATTCTGGGCATCAAGCTTTTTTACAGCAAAGCTTCCATCCCCGACCTTAAATGGATTCTGGCCCCGACCTCCCTGTGGGTCAGAATCCTCAGCGGGATTCCTTTTGACTATGAACCCGGCTCCGGCTATGTCAGCCATTCCTTTCGTTTCATCATAGCCCCTTCCTGCTCCGGCGTCCAGTTCATGCTCATTGCCGCAGCAACGCTGCTTTACTCCTTCGTACACAGAATGCCCACAAGAAAAAAAGGAATATGCTGGACCATACTCAGCTTCCTTATTTCCTACATTTACACGATCCTGGTAAACGGCCTTCGGATCGTCCTCTCCATTTATCTGCCCCTGACCCTTCCGCAGAATATGTGGGACAACGGATGGATGACAGCGGAAAGGCTCCATACGATAACAGGGGCCGTCGTATATTTCACCGCCCTCTTTATCCTATACAGACCGGCCGGAAACCTTGCCGTCCTGATAGCGGGAAAGCCTGAGGAAATACAGACAGAAACAGGCCGAACAGAAGCCCCTGTGCGGCAGCCCGGCCGTTTCTCCTCCCCCATCTTTGCTACACTGCGCAAATGCCTGCCGCCCGTGTTCTGGTACTTTGCCATAGCGCTGGGAATCCCCTTCCTGAATGGAGCCTACGCGGGCAACGAAAGGAATTTCACAGAATATACCCTCACCCTGGGAACCGTATGCCTGATTCTTATTCTCCTCGCCTGCCTGCCCTCCTTTTTTTCCATTGTTAAAAGGAAAAAACAGAACTTCAGGAATGTTAATAATAATTGCATAAATGCAAAACATAATTGATGGATTTTCTTTTCCTTCCCCCTTATACTTATCTCATACGAAACGAGGAGGTAAGATATATGAACTTAGGAAACAATTTATTTAACGCAAGGAAAAAAAGCGGCTTATCCCAGGAAGAGGTGGCTGAAAAACTGGGGGTAAGCAGGCAGACTATTTCGAAATGGGAAACAGATGAAACCCTTCCTGACATACGCCAGGCAAAGAAACTGGCGCTCCTGTATCATCTGTCTTTAGATGAACTGATTGACTTTGACGTAAATTTAAAAGAAATAGAACAGGTCATTGAAAACACAAGCGAAGAAACACAAAAGAAAGTAGACTGGACAAAGGTCTGGGGTAAAAAATATCCGATTTTAACCTCCTATCAGAATGAGGTTAATATCAAGGATTACGCGGACCAATTAAAAGAAATGACAGATCGTTTAAAAAAAGAGTATGGATATAATGATATCGACGCCTTCCTTGTACTAAAAGATATTTTGGCAAATATCTGGAATGCAAAAGGCCAGTAAAACGACGGGATATTTGACTCTCTCGGAAGCCACCGAATGAATGCCTATATGCTTGATTCGGTGGCTGAAGAAATTACTGCTTCTGAAAAGTAATCGTTACATTGCCGTTTCCCAGTACCTCCGAAAGGTTTTCTGGATTATCCACCCTTCCGAGCCTTGTATAGCTGTAGCCGGTTGAAAAGCTGTCATAAAACAGGACCAGACAATTTGAACCATAAAGCATGAAGTCCCCGTTTTGTACATGTCCCACAGTCTCTGCACTTACCGGCAAATCTCTGTCCATGTAAAAATATTTTTCATTTCCATTCAATTCACTCATATCCAATGTAAGCGGAAGCATTTCCGTAAATGCGGCTGCGGCTTCATTATCATACAGAATTACCGTAAAACTCTCGTTTCCTGCACTCACAGTGACCCTGTCCGTATTTGTCTTATCCATATCTTCTCCTCCCAGAGTTTCCTGAGGCATTGTCATTTCCACAATGATTGGATTTTCACCGGTATTTGCTTCCGTCATCACTTGTGTTATTTCTGTCCCCGCCTGCTCTGCCGATTCTGCGGCTGTACTCAGGGCCTCATCTGCACTATCAACCGCAGAGGCATACCCTGCTGCCGAAGAATTACTGCAGGCAGCCAGAAACAGAATAAGCACAAAAACAACTGACATTACTTTTCTTACTTTTCTCTTCATAGTCACATTCCTTTTCGTATATACGTTTTATCAGCATTGCTTTACAGCCCAGCTTTCATATGCCTGCACTCCCTTTTTCAGCCGGTTAAGCCCCTCTTCAAGCCGTTCCTTAGGACAAGCCAGATTCATACGCAGGAACCGTCCTCCATTTCCTCTGTATGTAATTCCGGCAGAAAGATAAAGACCCGTCTCCCGGCGCAGAAACTGTCCCAGTTCCGCCGCATCTCCCAGCACTCCAGCACAGTCCAGCCACAGCAGATAGGTTGCCTGTGAATCCACCGGTTTTACCTGCGGCAGTTCCTTATGCAGGAAGTCTGCCGCGTACCTTCTGTTTTCAGCCAGATATTCCCGCAGGGCATCCAGCCATTCCTCCCCTTCTCCAAAGGCGGCAGCCACGCTGTCCACGGCAAAGGAATTCGGTTCCGCAATCTCATCCGCATTCAATCCCCGGAGCATGATATTCCGGATCCTCTTATCCGGTATTACCACAGCGGCCGTCTGCAGTCCTGCCATATTAAAGGCCTTCGTCGCGGAAATGCAGGTAATGCTGCTCTCCCGGCAGCTTTCGGAGACCGAGGCAAAGGGGACATAATCGCAGCCGGGCGACGTCAGGTCACAATGGATTTCATCCGCCAGCACTGTCACATGATATCTGCGGCAGAGTTCACCGATACGCTCCAAATCCTGCCTGCTCCATATATTTCCCGTAGGGTTATGCGGATTGCAGAGAATCATCAATGTCGTGAGAGGATCGGCCAGCTTCTGTTCCAAATCGGCAAAATTGATGCTGTATTCTCCTCCTTCATACCTCAGCCTGTTTTCCAGTACATGGCGGCCATGGTTTTCGATGGAATGGAAAAAAATATCGTATACCGGTGTCTGCACCACTACGTTATCTCCAACATTTGTCATCCGTTTTACGGCACAGGTCACCGCGGAGACAACGCCGGTACAGAAGATAAGCCATTCCTTCTGCATCAGGAAGCCATGCCTCCTGTTCCACCAGCTTATAATCGACTGATACCATTCCTCCGTCACTATGGAATAGCCAAATATACCGCTCTGTAATTTATGCCGAAGCGCATCCAGTACAGCCGGAGCCGTCTGAAAATCCATGTCGGCCACCCACATGGGAAGCTCTGCTTCTGCGGCATCCCATTTCAGGGAGCCTGTATTTCTTCTGTCTGTGATCCGGTCAAAATCAAACTGCATTCCTTTCCCTCCTTGTCAGCTTTTTCGTTCTATACATTCATTCCCATTTCATACGCCTGTTTCATACATACAGAATGCCCCTTTATATCTCCCCTGTCTGTTACGCCGCCGCCATGAACCACTCCTGCCATCCTGGTCTTATCAAAGCAGGCAATCCATCCTTCAAGTCCTTTTACCGCACCGTCCATGGCGCTGCTCTCTTCTTCCGCCGATGAGCCTATGAGATAAATATCCCTGAAACTATAATTCACCCCATACAGTGGATTTGTCCTGTCTAAAAAGGTCTTCAGCTGTCCTGCCATTTCATAGAAATAAATCGGCGTGGCAAAAACCACAATGTCTGCACAAACCATCTGATCCAAGATATTTTTCATATCATCATGAATGACACACTGATGTGTATTCTGGCATACCAGGCAGCCTTTGCAGAACTGAATCTGTCTGTCGGCGAGATTAACCTTTTCCACCGCATGTCCTGCCTTCGCTGCTCCTTCTGCAAATTGTTCCGCCAGGATATCCGAATTTCCGCCCTTACGCGGGCTTGCTGACACAATCAATACATTTTTACTCATTTTCCGTTTCTCCTATCTTTTCTGCTTTCCGAAAATCCCTACGATTTCCCTTCCAAAGCCCATATCACCAAGCATCCGGTATATTTCAACGGTTCGTTCCATAGAGGTTTCATGGAGCAGGTTTTCCAGCCTTACCGCCGTCTGATGCGCCATTTTTCCGGTTTCCGGACGTTCATAATAATTGGTCAGGGGATTGAGCAGCTGAAAGTCCACAAAGGTATCCCCATAAAAATCCAGGCATGCAAATCCATGTGCTTCCAGTAAATTAATCATTCCCTCCCTGTTAAAGTAGCCGGTATGGTCCGGAGCATCCAGCCAGTAATCCTTCTTCAGTTCTCCCGTCTGCAGGAGCATCTGCTGCAGATAGGAATAATTATTTGCCGCCTTAATAACAAGAATCGAATGTTCGTCCATAATATCAGCAGCCATATCCAGGCATGCATCCGCATCCTGAACCATGTCCAATACCCTGTCCATATTCACAACATCATATTTTTCTCCCCGCTCTGCCATCCGGGGCAGTATTGTCTCCATATCACCTTGTTCAAAATACTGAAGCATGTCGGGATGGAAGTGGTTCAGGGCATAGGAACCGCAGTCAATTCCTTTTACCGTTACCCCTCTGTCATAAAAATACTTCAGCAGGAAACCTTCCCCGCACCCGATATCCAGCAGGGAATATCCGTTTCTGCCCTGTCCTTTTGGTATATGTAAATTCTGTTCTATGATATATGCTCTTTCTTCGATTTTATTCATGATAAAGGCGAGTTCGTCAGCCGGATATTCCTTTTCGTAAGTGGCTCCCTTATATTCCTGAAAATAATGTTCCTGAAAATTCCGGTTCCTTTCCTGCAAGGTATTTTTCTCTTTCAGTTGATAATACCCGTATCTGTTCAGGAATACCTTTTCAAAAGTATCCGTCAATTTCCAGCCTTCCGGCCTTGTTATTTTATTTTTTCTGATATCATTATTCATTTATCTTCTCCGTTCTTTAACCGGCTCCAGCAGGAAAATACTGGTATCATAATCTTTTACAGGATCATGCAGTCTTTCCATGACTGTAACTTTTCCTTTCCGTTGGAATATACCCATAAACGTATTCTTTCAGCACCACTCCTTTGCCGCAGCCTATGTATGTCTTTTTCTATAATTATCTCCTGCGCTCTGCGTCTGTCTGTTCCGGGCCAGGATATTAATATTTCCCAAAATCATTCTATCCGGAAGGTATATCCCGTATCATAATTTTCCCGGTGGTAATAAGTCATCTCCTTTGTTTCCTGATTCATGACGATACTCCATTCCGTCGATTCAAATTCTCCGAAGTTATCCTTGCTGACACTGTCGAGGGCATTCCTTACTTCTTCGGCATTCATAACCCCTTCCGCATTCAGCGCTTCATGCAGAATGTCATAGCGCAGATGCGACTGGGACGTTCCGATTCCGTATTTTTCTCCCTGTGCAATATAGAAGTTAGTTACGATCTGCGTATCCGTCACTGTCATCTCGTTATTCACATACTCCACCGCGACGCTTCTTCCGTCCGCATCTGCAATGGCAAAATGAACCATCATCCCCATGGATGCATGCATATCGTACTGTTCCAGCAGAAAAATGGCTTCTTCCACATCCGCCGCCTGGTTGAGCAGCAGACGGATGGCCGTCGTTGTCGTAATGTCCGGTTTATCCGTATTCTGTTCTATCGTATCCGAATCCTGTATCATATTGACGGAGACCGCAAGCCCCTTTTCGTTCATTCCGTCCAGAGGCGCATACAGTGCTATGATCGCCTGAACGGAATCCGGAAGCCCCGAAATATCCACTCCTCCCGCCTTTATAAAATCCAGATTAACCGTTGAAATAGATGCATACCCCTGTGCAGGCCGTGAGCTCACAATGAGGGCACTGCATGTATTCCAGTCAAAATTCCTTCCGAAAAAATATCCTCCATCCCTCCTTTGTACGGATAAGGTACTGCAGCCAAAAGGATTTCCTCCAAATAAAAGTCCCGGCAAATCGGAAAGAAGCCTGCCGCCGAGATACTCTGCGACTTCCCTGTCCGACGAAGCGCCGCCCTGTGACAGGAACTCTGTAAATCCATCCTCTCCTTCAAATGCCACCGCAGACAGCCCGTCTTCCAGTTCCGTTTTTTCCCCTGTCACGGATATGACTTCCGGCTCTTTTTCCGTTTTATCCGCCACCCCATTCACCCGTCCTGCGGTTTCATCCGCCGTATTTCGCTGCCCGCCTGTTTCTGCGCATCCGTTCAAAAGGATTGGGACCAACAGGCACAGGGCGCATAATATTGTCATTCTTTTTTTCAAATCCAGAATTACTCCTTCCGCCATGACTACTTCTAAACTAAACAGCGAAGAATGTCCGGATCAGCACTGCCGCCCCAAACAGGGTTAGTATAAATCCAAAAATCCGGTTCATTCCCCTCTGATGATTCTTTTTCGCTTTTTTCTTAAGCAGCGTGACCGTCCCGGAAAGCGTCCCCCACCAGATATAGGTACCGATAAATACACCGCAGACAAGACATGTGCCTTCCGCAGCCCCGGTTTTTCCGGTAATTCCAAACCAGGAAAATGCGAACAGGAAGGTAAGGACGGCTGCCGGATTTGTTATCCCCACCGCAAAGGAAGTGAAAAACATCCGGATGCCTCCTGTTAAATCAGCAGTATTTTTAATTTCGCCGTTTTTCGTCCGCAGCAGACGGATGCCCATCCACAGGATCAGGCCGCCGCCTGACAGATTTAATATCCCATGATATTTCATCAGAAAATCAGAAATAAGGGTCAGCCCAAAAACACCGATGCAGGCATAAATACAGTCCGCAGCCGAGGAACCCAGTCCGGTCAGCAGTCCGGCTTTCATTCCGTAGTTCAGGGTTCTTTGTGCCGTCATCGCCCCTACAGCTCCGGCCGGCATGCCGAAGAGCAAGCCAATCATAATTCCCCTGATTAAAAAACTCCCCATCCGCCATACTCCTTTTCTCTGTCCGGTTAAGCACATGCTCCTTTTTCAAGTTTTTCCTCCGCCTGACAGATAATCCTTGTTTTCTCCGGGTCAACTTTATCTTTTTCTATCACCAGCTCCCCGATCTCATCTGCGCGGATCGTTCCTCCTGAAGGATTGAGCACACTGTCAATCTTGCCCTGTATCTGTGCGTCCACCGTAGAATATTCAAAAGCCAGTGTGGTATTGATCAGCCTGCAGTTTTTCATGACGAGATTTTCGATATAGCACATCCCCTGAAGGCTTTCAATGGTACAGTTGATTAATGTCAGATTTTTTGCATTCCAGCCCAGGTACTCTCCTGAGATAAAGGAATCATAAACAGTCACATTTTCACTGTTCCAGAAGGCGTCTTTTGACAGCAGCTTTGCATGATGGATCTCCACATTTTCCGCCCCGTCAAAGGAATAATTTCCAACCAGTGTGAAATCATGGAGCTCCATATTCCGGCTGTTCATTGCAAAATAATCGCCCTTTGCCGTGACCTGCTCCATGGTGACCCCTTCACAGTTCCACAGGGTTTCCGCCGCATTGGGGATATCCACATTCTGCAGAACCAGATTATGGCACCTGCGGAAATTCTTCGGTGCTTCAATGACCGCATTTTTTACCGTGATATTGTCCGTATACCATACTCCCGCACGTGCCATTTCAAACCAGGTGCAGTCCTCTGCCAGAATGTTTTTGCTGTACCACAGCGGATATTTCCATTTAAACATGCTGCTGTAAAGTTCAATATCATGACTTTCTTTCAGAGGTGATTCTCCGTCCGCGAAGATGGTATCGTAAATTTTCAGATTTCCGCCCTGGAAAAGTGCGCGTTCTCCTGTTAAATACTCCTGTTTGATTTCTTTCATTGTCAATTCTCCTCTTTTACTTTTTTTACTATAAAATTACTTTTCTCTATTCCCGTCTTGTTCCTATTATGGCTGGGAAATGAGAACTATCTTATTCCCCCAGCCTTCCAGCACCGGATTTTCCTCTACCGCAGTCATGAACGCCTCCGTCGCGTCAAAAGAACCAATCCTCGTATACTCCCCGGTTATTTCTGCGTCATGATAAAAAAGGACGATGCGGTTAGGATCGGAATAATATACCTCCCCTGCCTTTTCTTCCGTCACAGTCTCCGGGTCTGACGGGATCTCATACCTGCCGGGGATATCGTAATACTGCATCACATCGTAATCCGCATCTTCATCCCTCTCGTAAATCGGAAGCCTCCAGTCGGAGGTTCCCACATAACGGGCAATTGCAGCGGCGGTTTCATTATCTTCAAGCCGCATCATAAAAGGCTCCCCACCATCCCCGAACCTGACCTCCAGTTCTGTACTTCCCGGCTCCTGTTCTATGCCTTCGCCCGTTTCCATACCTATGTCCATGCCTGTGTCCGCAGCTGTTTGCGCTCCTGTGTCTGACTCCGATATACTCCCCGCACTTTCAGCGCCTGCTGATATGCCCTGTCCGTTACCTGCAGTATCCCCGTTCTCCTCCTGCTGTGCGCAGCCTGAAAAAAGGGCTGCGGATACCAGCATTACCGCCGCTGTTTCCATAATCTTTCCGATAGTGATATTTTTCATAAATTATCCTTTCCCGGCGCTTATGCGCCTTTGTTCTTATACTTGAGTTTCTTATGCATACTTTCTTTATTCCGTTATCAATACCGTCATATCCGCCCGCTTTATCCTCCGGGCCTCCAGATTAGAAAAACCCATGAATAACAGAATGACCGCCATGCCGGGCAAAAGCATGCTCCCGGCAGTGGGATGGGACACAAAATTACTGATTCCCGCAAGCCGCATCACACCGGCAACCAGCGGATCCGTCAGAAAGGCGGCAAGGACGGTTCCTGGTACAGCCCCGATAACAGCCGCAATTCCAAACCTCATGGAAAAGGTCAGGCGCAGCATTTCTGAAGAGCATCCCACAGATTTATAAATCCCCAGATCCCTCTGCTCCGCCACAAGTAATTTGTCCGCGGTCATGGCCGTTACCAGAAAAACGAAAACGGCTGTCATTCCATACATAAAGGCCAGAAGCATATGCATGGCTGTAATGATTCCGTACAGCCCCGGCCAGGAATTCTCATGGACATGGATATCGCCTCCATAAGCGTTTTCAAGCGCCTCCGTAATCGCCTCCCGCTGTGAAGCGTCGGCAAGGAAATAATGACGGCACCACAGCCTTTGATCCTCCTCTCCGATGGAATGATATCCTTCCCTGATCATCCCCAGATTAGCCCCCATGTCATTTGCACAGTGGTAAATACCGGAAACCGTGAATTCCTTTATTCCCTTGTTTCCCCGTATCATTACCTTGTCCCCGACAGTCACATCCAAATCGTCGGCCGCCGTCTGCGTCAGCACCACCTCATCCGCATTCCGGCTGGTCTCCCCCATACTGATATGGAAACGTTCCGGTTCTGTAATCACGTTGGCCGTATAATTGGTTCCCTCTATCGATACGCTCGGCATCGCAAGGAGATAGCTGTCCGTTATTTCCGTAAAAGATCTGACCATTTTCTCCGCTTCTTCCGGCTCAAGCTCTCCCAACACCTGTACACCGATATCCAGATCCGCCGGATTAAAGGCATCCATCATCCCTTTTCCGTCCGGCCCGAGCCAGGCATTCATCCGTCCGGCCAGCGATGCAGAGAATACCAGCAGCAAGGCGATGACACAGGCGCCGGCATAATGTTTTTTCCCGGAAGAAAACTGGCGTAACGCCAGCCGGAGGGGAAGCCCTCCCCTTTTCAGCCGTAAAGCCCTTTTGGGCTCTTGCAGGCATTCCCCTGTTTCTCCCCGGATGGCTATCATCGGTGTGACGTCGGTGATTTTCTTCAGTTTACAAACGGTAAAAACGGCAAGCAGCAGGTAAATGGCTGTAAAAACCAGGCTGCAGGGAAAAATCGGTAAATCAGCCGGCAGGAGGACTCCGGTCGTCGTCAGCATCGTGCGGTTAACAATCTTTATAAGCGGAAGCGCAGCTGCTATTCCAAGAAGAATTCCCGCGCCGACGGCTGCCATATACTCCGCAAGCTGCAGGCCAATCAGCCGGCTCCCGGTAAATCCGATGGTTTTCAAAATTCCCAGATTTTTATATTCCTGTTCTATTTCCCCTGCTATGCTGTATCCCAGGATAATTATTACGACCCCCAGAAGGATGAGTGCAAATGCTGCCATCAGGGCACAGAATGCGTTTTGCAGAATCACCATAAATCCTTCTATTGCGGAAGCGCTGTGCACAAATTCCGCATATTGGGAAAGGGGTGTGTTTTCATTTAAAAGACGGTTTATCCGGGATGTCCGGGAACTGTCGGCAGCCTCTCTGAAAATATGGAGCATAGCCCCGCTACGGGCCAGCCTGTCCATACCGCTTTCTTCGGTTACCCGCAGGATTTCCCTGTAATCCGCCTCCGAAATCAAAAAACCCTTCATCCCGATCATGGAACTTCCCATAAAGGGATCTTCATAATACCCGGCGACCGTAAAATCCATCGTTTTCCCGCCCCTGGCAGCGGGAAAGGTAATGATATCCCCCGGATGCAGGTTCATTACGGAAACCATGGAAGGGGACACATATACCTCCCCCGGTTCGATTTCCTCAGGCAGACTTTGATAACCGGAAAGCCCCTCCGAAAAGAAACGGTATCTCTGCTCCCCTGACGTCCATGGAATCAATTGTCCTTCACTGTCTGATTCCACGCCGTTCGCCTCATATTCGGAAAAAATAAGGGGCTGCACCTCCGCTTTTTCAATCCCCTCCTGTCTGTCGATGCTCTCCGTCAGCGCCTCCATATCGGGTACCTGTGATACCCATGCGGTGAGGTCGCCGAAGCCCGCCCTCTGCATTTCCTGACGGATATAACTTCCGCCGCCAAGATATACGGTTAAAACACAGGTAAGCGACAGCGCTGCCAAAAACATGAGGAGAGCGATTCCGGTAAGGTTTCCTTTCTGTTTTCTGAAACCTGCCATTATAATCATCCTGTTTTCCATTTACTGCTCCTCCTACCACTGCAATCCGGAAAGCCACTCGCTGACTCTGCTTTCCCGCTCCTTTTCCTCTGCTTCCGCGTAGGGCGGCAGTGTCAGTCCGTCCATGACCTTTCCATCCTCCAGATATAAAATCCGGTTTCCCCGGACAGCGGCACGCAGGTCATGGGTTACCATTAAAATACTCTGTCCCGCATTGTTCAGTGCCGTCAGCAGATTTAATACCTCCGCAGAATGAGCTTTATTCAACGCTCCTGTAGGTTCATCCGCGAACAGAAGCCCCGGTTCCCCAATGACGGCCCTTGCTATGGCCGCCCGCTGCGCTTCTCCTCCGGATACCCGGGACGGAAGGCGGTCCGCAGCTTCCTTTACTCCCATCTGTTCCAGCAGCTTATCCGTTCTTTCATCTATCGTATCTGTTCCGCTTTTTTTGCTTACATAGCCGGCGACCGCCACATTTTCCCTAAGAGTAAGATTGTTTACCAGATGGGTCTGCTGGAAAACAAAGCCAAATTCTTCGGCCCGCAGTTTTGCCATTTCTTTTTCTTTCAGATGGCTTATCTCTTTTCCTTTATACCAGACGCTGCCTTCCGTAATCGCATCCATTCCGCTCAAAGCATATAATAATGTTGATTTTCCTGCCCCGGAGGATCCCATGATAATAGTGAAATCCTTTTCATAGACTTCCACATCCACCCTGTCCAGCACTGTGTTCCTCACTCCGCCCTGTATGAAAGCCCTGCTTACCTGTTTACCCTGCAATATCGCATGTTTCATCCTGCCTTCCTTCTCCTTTCCTGATTACCAGCACCTTTTTCCCCGTCCGCGGATCCGGAAGAATTTCATCCACAAAATTTATATAAAATTGTACGTAATCCAGTTTTTTTTCTGAAAGGATTTTTTTCATTAACTCCAATACTTTCCTTCTGATCACTTCTTTGGAGACCGTACCGGAGATTTCCGCATTCATCTCAAAGGCATCCTTTTCTATCTGCCGGAACTGATAATCCTTCAGGCCTTCTATGCAAAAGCCTTCTACGGCAAGCGGATGCAGGAATTCTTTCTTTCCGTATCCATCTTCAAACCACAGGATATCTTCATTACGTCCCAAAAGTCCCACAGCCCTGGTAAACGGACAGGTGCTGTTTTCTTCCGCCGCCCTGAGCATCATCCTGTCGGACAGACGGTACCGGATCAAAGGCTGTGCGAAATTGTAAAGACAGGTCAGATACACAACGCCGCTTTCCACCTCAATGACATTCATATCATCAAAAAGAAGCATACCTTCCTCCGGATCCGTCTCCACTCCCATGGCCAGGGATTCGCTGGAGCCATAGAAGTTTACCACCTCTGTCTGAAATATCTTTTCCAGATACTTTCTAAGGCCCGCCCCAAGAGGCTCCCCGCAGGAAATGACCCGTACCACATTCACTTCCACACTTCCCTTTTCCATAAGCTCCGCCAGAATCTTGACTGCGGAGGGATAACCGATGATTATATTTGGCTTGAATTCATTTATCTGACGGATCCATTCCTCCAGGGGGGCTTTGATATCCAGATACAGCTGGCTGGCTCCCACGCCGTCGATTCCATCCCCGACAGCCATCGCACCGCCATAATGGCCGTCTGTTGCCGCGATATATACAATTCTCGGATGCTTCATCAAAAGCGCCAGAATCTGCGGCATGGTCATGTTCCAGAGCGCCGCGCGGATAATGCCCAGCAGCATGCTGTCCCATGCCTTCTCATCATATACAAAGTAACCCGGCTTTCCTGTACTTCCTGAAGAATGCACCATATGGTATTTCCCCTTGTACGGTCTGCGGTCTGTACCTGCCTGCGCATCAAATTCCCGAAGCTCCTCCTGCGTGAGATCCCCGACTGTGATCAGTTCGTCAAAATATTCCAGCAGTATTTTTTTATCTGTTGTCGGGAAACAGGAAAGCGGCAGTTCATCCAGCTGCTCTTCCATGATCCCCGCGGCTTCAAAAGTCCTTTTATAATAAGCGGAGTGATCCCATACATAATGCAGCATCTGTCTCAGTTTTTTCTCCTGCAGGGCATGCATCTGTTTTCTGTTCCGCACAGCCTGCTTTTTTAAACGGTATAAATCCAGGAATATTCTGAAATAATTCATGATATTTTCTCCTTTTCACGGAATGGAAATGACACATCTTTTCTTCATCTGCTTATACTCTAACCTGCACAGATAACATGCTTCTAACATAAAAATAAACAATTTCTAAACGAATTCCGGATTATTCCTTAACTGCTTTTATCATAACAGGTGTGCTCTTCAATAACAAATACTTATATTTAATGCGTTTCAATAGTTATTTACTATATTTATTCCATATTTGTAGGTTTATCTCATGAATTCTGTTCTCCGAAAATAATAAGAGGATCTACCGGGGACAGGCAGCAATCCTGCTGTACCTGTCCCGGAACATCCTCTTTATTTAAGTTATTTTATTTCCATATGGCAGTTGCCGGTTTTCTTCAGTCAATCCTAAAACGGTATCCCGCCCCCCAGACTGTTTCAATGAATTGTGTTTTCGAAGAATTTTTGCCAAGTTTATCCCGAAGGCGGTTGATATGCACGGTTACCGTAGCCGCATCCCCCATGGAGTCCAACCCCCATATACGATCGAAAAGGGTATCTTTGGAAAAGACAATATTGGGATTCTCCGCAAGAAAAAGCAAAACCTCGAATTCCTTATTTACAAGCACCACTTCTTTTTTATCCAGATAGACCATTCTGGATTTGGGAAGGATGGTTAGGCTGCGATAGCTTATCTCTTCTTCCTTCACTTCCTTTGATTCTGTCAGCAGATTATGGATGTGGATATGGGATTTCACCCTGGCCACCAGCTCGGCAGGGCTGAAGGGCTTTACCAGATAATCGTCCGCACCCAGGCCAAGACCGCGGATCTTATCAATATCTTCTTTTTTCGCTGTCACCATGAGAATCGGCAGACGTAAAGACCGCCTCAGCTCTCTGCATACATCGAAGCCTGTTTTCCCCGGAAGCATGATATCCAGAAGAATGGCATCATAGCTTCCCGTCTTTGCTTTTCTTTCTCCTTCTGTCCCGCTAAAGGCCATATCCGTCTCAAATCCGTTGGCTTCCAGATAATCCCGTTCCAGCTCTGCAATCAATTCATCGTCTTCTATGATCAATACTTTCTCCATCTGTGTTCTCCTCATAAAGCGGAAGGTGAATGATAACTGCCAGGCCTTCCCTGTTTTCCGCCCTCACCTTTCCGCCGTGTCCAAGGACGATTTCCTTCACCACGGCAAGGCCGATGCCGCTTCCTTTTTCCGCCTGGCTTCTGGAATCATCAGCCCTGTAAAAGCTGTCAAAAATACGTTCCAGACTCTCCTCCGGCACTCCCGGCCCGTCATCCTGAAAAATGAGTTCAATATCCGTTCCGGTCAGCGTCCTCTTCAGGGCTATCCTTACATGCGATCTGTCTGAAGTACGGTATTTAACCGTATTCGTGAACAGATTGTCAAATACCCGCTTTAACTCCTCTCTGTCAATCCGTACCGGATACTTTTCCTTTCCATATAAAAATTCAATATCTACGTGATTATGTTCCGCATCATGTCTGCTGATTTCCAGGTACTGCTCCAAGAAATCCCGGAAATCCGCTTCCTCCATATGATACCGGAAACCGTTGTCCAGTCTGCTGTATTCGGAAAGACTGTCCACCAGTCTCACCAGATTTCCGGTTCTGATCTGGATCGCCTTTAAATACCTTGTCCTTTTTTCCGGTGTATCGGCAATTCCGTCCAGCAATCCGTCCAGGTAGCCGATAATTGACGTCAGAGGCGTCCGCAGGTCATGGGAAATCCCGGTAATCAGATCCCTTCTGCGTTTTTCATCCTTCAGGCGCTGTTCCACCGATTCTTTCAGATAGGCGCGCATATCATCAAAATCCCTGCATACATCGCCGAATTCATCCTTATTCCGATACTCCATTTCCGTATCCAGATTTCCCTCCCGTATTTCTTTTGTCCCCAGGCTGAGCAGCCGGAGGGGCTTTAAAATACTTCTTGAAATCCACCACGATGTAATGCCGTTCACACAAACAGTAAGAATCACAAAGAAGAGTACAATACCGCACAGATACTTAAAAATATAATTCTTCAGGTAATTTACCACGGCCTGATCCGTCTTCTGTCTGTGTACCGCCGTAATACAGAAGGCTTTCTCCCCATGGTAAAATGTATTTTTAATGACAGACACCTCATGTCTGCTGGCAGTCAGGGTTTTGGCAGAATCAATGGCCTCTCCTGCCACGGAACGGGCTGCCTGCATATCTTCCTCCGACATATTGGAGTAAATCAGATTCTCATTTTTGGTAATCATAAACTGATATCCCATTCGGGACAGTTTATCTTCCAGATGGTTCATCTCGTCACTCCGCATGATTTCACCGGATACATTTGTATTTCCGCCCTGTCCCCAGTTATTTTCCCATAACTCCTGCTGGTAGGTATAGATCATGCTCTGTGCAAACTGGATTCCATTTTCATCACTGTACATTGCCTCCAGGGTATACCAGTAGCTGCCCAGAGAAGTATGCAGGCACACAATAAAGACCGCTGCTGTGAATAAAATGGGAATCAGCACCATCATAACATTGGAAAACCGTATTTTTTTCTTTATGGTCACTGCTATGTTCTCCCTTATCGCTTAACAAATTGTCCTGTATCTTGATTACAGAATGAAGATAGCACAGTTAGATAAAGGATTTCTTTCATTCGTTTATTCTATCTTTCCGAAGTAATCTGCTATCCGCTCCATTCTCTCTTCCTGCTTCACATGAAATGGACAACGTGATTCGCAGTGTCCGCAACAGATACAGGCATCCGCCTGTATCGGGAGTTTCCGGTAGTGTTCTTTTGCCATCTCATCCCCTGCCAGCGCCAAGTCATAATATTTGTTGATCAGCCCGACATTAAGCCCTATTGGACAGGGTTGACAGTGATTGCAGTAAACACACACGCCATCCACATCCTGATGGGTAAACTCTCCTATAACAGCGTAATCTTTCTCCTCCGGCGCCGCTGAGATAAATTGTAAAACAGTATGCAGATCTTCCATATTCCTGACGCCCGGAAGCACTGTCATAACAGCTGGCCGGTCCAGCGCATATTGGAAACACTGCGCATGGGACAGCACCTTCTTAAAAACAGAAGTTTTATCATTCAGTAACTGTCCACCTGCAAAAGGCTTCATTACGGAAATACCAATTCCTCTGCTTTCGCAATCACGGTATAGCGCTGCTCTTTCCGCCACTTCTCCTATAGCGTAATCACCTTTTTGATAATCATAAGACGGATTAATACTGAACATAAACATATCCACAAGTCCCGTATCAATCAAACGCCGGGCAGTCCGGGGATTATGGGAGGAAAAACCCAAATGGCGGATCTTTCCCTCTTCTTTCAGATTTTTCATATAATCCCAGATCCCTCCGTCCATTACCTCTGCCAGATCTTCCTCATCATCCACACAATGAATAAATCCCATGTCTGTATAATCTGTATGCAAAAGTTTCAGTTCCCAGTCAAACTGGTTTTTAATCTCATCCAGTTCTCTTGTCCACCCATATTTTCCATCTTTATAGACAGCCCCAAAATGCATTTGTGTGATAATTTTTTCTCTTCGCCCGGCAAAGGCCTTTGCATAGGCAAAAAAAGGGGCTTGCACAGATGGCGCCATATCAAAATAGTTGCTCCCTTTTTCAATTGCTGTATTAATAATATCAACCATTTCCTGCTCCGTACCCGTAATACTTCCGCTGCCAAGACCAATTACGCTGATTTTATCACCGCCATGAGGCAAAAACCGATATTCCATAAATACCTCCACCCTTTCATAAATAACCTTCTATCCTTAAATATAGAAAAAATCAAAGAAAGGCGCCATTACAAACCTGCAGTACCTGTCCGCGTACTGCCCTTCCCATTTTACTGGCAAGATACAGACAGGCATACGCCTGATCCAGTGCATCACATTCCGGTCCGGGAAAATATACATAGTGGCCGCTGTACGCAAGCATCTTATTCCCTCCTGGCTGCTCCCCCGCTTTATTGGCCAGATGTGCCGGTGTGACTGTCGCTCCGGGTGCAACCGCATTACACCGGATATTTGTATCCACAAGTCTCATTGCGACATTTTTAGTCAGTGTGTTCAAGGCCCCTTTCGTCGAGGTATAAGTTGCTCCGCAGAAAGGCCGGTTCCCATTTACAGAAGAAATATTTATGATAACTCCATCATTCTTCGGCAGAAATATTTTCAATGCCTCCCTAATATAACGCATCGGGCCGCCCAGATTGGTATCCATTACATGCATCATCCACTCATCATCTGTTTCATCAATCATTTTCTGCTCACCAATTCCTGCATTATTAATGAGGATATCTAAATCTCCAAACGTTTTAATCGTTTCCTGAATAACCTTTTTCGTATCTTCGCCGGAGCACACATCTGCCGTAATACCGATTGCCCTGCCGCCTTTTGCACAGATACCTTCCACTACCTGATCCAATTTTCCCCTTCCTCTCGCAGTGAGGACAACACTGGCCCCTTCTTCTGCAAATAATTCAGCCATCGTCTGACCCATTCCATAACTTGCCCCGGTAATAATTGCGACTTTTCCATCCAGCATCTTAGCATCCATTATACATACTCTCCTTTACCTGTGTTTTCTTTTTCAGCTGCTTATTACAGACTTTTACCAAACTCTCTCAACTCCTGTAATTTTTCTTCTGACTTATTCTGTTTATCGAATGCAGTAAAAACACCCATATCTTCCAACTTTAAATAATCCAGAAAAGAGTTTTCATATTCATAAACAGCTCCTCCATATACATCTTCACTGCCGGAACTGAGTATCAACGCTGCTTTCTTCAATTGTTTTGGTTTATCTAATGCATAAATACGGTTGATTGTACACTGAAGCTGCCCTGTAAAGCTGTGATAATAAACCGGGGAAGCCAGCACAATCATCTCTGCTTCTTCTAAAACCGGATAGATTTCCTGCATATCATCCTTTATTATGCACTTTCCTTTTCCTTCCTTATGGCAGTACTCGCATGCCCTGCATCCGGAGATTTTTTTACTGCAAACTTCAAATACAGTAACATCATGATGGTTTTCTTTTGCACCTTCCACAAAGGCTTCCACCATCGCAGCTGTATTCCCTTTTGGACGTGGGCTTCCATTTAACACTAAAATTTTCATAGCCATCCCCTTTTTCTTATTCCTCTGCTGCGTCATTTCTTTATCTGATAAATCAGATAATCCAGGCAGGAAATTTTCTTTTCCTCCTTATGCACCTCTGCTAAAAGCTGTTCTCGGTGAATTTCCAATAATTCCAGCTGTTTCTTTTTTTGATTTTCATCCAAACACTGAAGGAAGTTCTCTATCATTTCCATGCTACAACCCGCAGCCTCCAGATTTTGAACAATCGCGTCTCTGTGATCCAGACTCATCATCACTTCATACCTCATTATTATTGTTTAAAATATCTGCTGTTCCATCTTACAGAATATTTTTTTACTTTTGACTTTATTATAAATCCCTAAAATTATAATAACAAATACTTATATTCAATTAATTTGTATAGTTGTTCCCTATCGTTATTCATGTTAGACTATTCTTACACTTATAATTTAAGATGTCATTATCATCAACACCCTAAGGTTCAAAAATAGGTAAATAAGGAGAGCGCCAAGTGGAAATACGAGTACTTCAATATTTTCTTGCAATTGCAAGGGAGCAAAGCATTATACGGGCTGCTGAATCACTTCACCTGTCCCAGCCCACTCTTTCCACGCAAATAAAAAACCTGGAGGAGGAACTTGGCAAACAGCTGCTGATCCGAGGCACGAAGGGCTCCCGGAAAGTTATATTAACTGAAGAAGGCATGATATTAAGAAAACGGGCGGAAGAAATTTTAGATTTGGTAAAAAAAACAGAAAAAGAAGTAACCCTTTCCAATGATATCATTATGGGCGATATTTATATCGGAACAGGCGAAACCGATGGTATCCGGCTTATCGCCCGGGCCGCTAAAAGGCTGCAGGATACTTACCCCGGAGTCCGTTACCATATCTCCAGCGGAAATGCTGCTTATGTTATGGAACGCCTGGATAAAGGCTTATATGATTTCGGCATTGTATTCGGGCCAGTGGATCTGACTAAATATAATGCTTTGAAAATGCCTGTAACTGATATATGTGGGGTACTGATGAGGAAGGATTCTCCTCTTGCATCAAAAGAAATAATTGGACCGGAAGACTTATGGGAAAAACCGCTGGTTTTATCCCAGCAGGAAGAACTCGGAGGCCAATTAACACAGTGGCTGAACTGTCAGGCGTCGGACCTGAACATATCCGCAACTTACAATCTTATTTTCAATGCATCCCTGCTGGTGGAAGAAGGCCTGGGATATGCTATTGGCTTTGACAGAATTATTAATACTACCGGCAAAAGTACTCTCTGTTTCAGGCCATTAGCCCCAAAGCTGGAGAATGAAATGAGCATCATTTGGAAAAAGTACCAGCTGTTTTCCAAACCTGCCGAGAAATTTATAGAAGTCCTGCGGGAATATCTGGTTGAAGAGCCTGGTTGTGCTGTCAGATGGAGGTAGGTTGACAAAATACTTTTCGTATATTGAAAAGGGGATGTCGAAGGATTACATTATTTCGATTGAAACCATAGAAAATACGGCAGGCACAGCTGCTTTACAGAACCTTTTTCAAAAGCAATTAACGATTACTTTCCTCCCTGTCCGGACAGAAGGCTTTCAATTAATCCGGAAGCCTCACTCTTGGTCAGCTTATCCGGATCCCAGGTTACAGCCGCCTTTTTCTGTACTGCCAGGCGCATAAGAAAATCCACCTGTTTTTTCGTCGCAGGCATTTCTTCCCTTCCCTTTTCCTTATAATTAAGAACCACCGGTTGAAAGACCTGAGGTTCCTTTTCTTCATAATAATGAGCCAGCGTCTGGTACAGCTTTGCTGTCGCAAGAGCATCATGATAAGCCCTGTGAGCGGCGGGATTCACTATGGAATAATAGGAACACAAGGCCTCCAGGCTTTTGGAACGCATATCCTTATGTACCCTCCGCGCAATCCTCAGCGTATCCACTCCCTGCTTTTCAAAGCCATAGCCCAGAATGGCCGCCTGATTTTTCATGAAGCTATAATCAAATATAATATTATGGCCCACTAACACATCATTCCCGCAGAATTCCAGAAAAGCGGGAATAACAGTCTTACTGTCCTCCGCATCCGCCACCATCTCATTGGTAATCCCCGTAAGATCCGTTATCGTCTTGGAAACAGGCTGACAGGGACGGATAAACTCCATAAATCTCTCTTCCACTTTTCCATCCCTTACTTTAAGGGCGCCGATTTCTATAATCTCATTTTGCTCCGGATCCAGCCCTGTTGTTTCCAGGTCGAAGGCTATGTATGATTTTAACATTTTCTTTTGTGGTCATTCCTTTCTTTTGGATGGCTTTATTATACTACGAAAAGGAAAAGAAGAAACAGGTTTTATTCTACTTTTTATTTCATTTTGCCATTATTTCGTTTAGTGAAAGGATAATACGGCCATTGTTTTTTGTATGAAAGGGCCGCTCCTGCCTTGGAGGCAGAAGCGGCCTATTTGTATTGCTGTCAGAATTTTACGCCCATTTTAATACTTTCATCCGGATGTTCGATGATGTAATGAATGTACGCTTTGTCACACTCATCAAAATCTACAATCGGATATACAATGTTCTCACACTGTATTTTCCCTGTTCCCAGCAGTTTCCAGCTTTCTTTGCATATCCGGTCAAAATCCCACCTTGGGTAATCCCTGTTCGGCTCGCTGCAGGCCCTTGAAAAGAAAATATTCTGCTGGTTGAAATGCCCTTCCCTGCCCAAATGTATGGGAATATGGCATTCTTTGAACCAGCCTGCCAATGCCATGCTTCCATTATAGGCCAGCGCCCTGATTCCCTGTTCGAGAGCTTTATAATTGGCACTCGTTTCAATCACCACATCAACTCCCACACCATTAGTCAGTTTACGCAGTTCCAATCCCATATCACACTCTAACGGATTGAATGCGATATCCGCTCCGTTTTCCAAAGCTGCTTTTCGCCTTATTTCAATCGGATCCGATACCGCAACCAGAGAAGCCCCCGCTGCTTTTGCCGCTTGTGCCGCCATTTGTCCGATAGCGCCCAAGCCGGAAATCAATACGGTATCTCCCAGCCTTAACTTCGCATCCCTGATTGCACTTAATGCGAACTGCATGGGATCATAACACATTGCCTGTTTCCAGGTCATCCCTTCCGGCATTACAAGGAGTTCCTGCGCATTAACCGTATGTGTCTGTGCCAGATTCCCGTAGCCGACCACCTGATCTCCTACATGATACGCTTCCACATCACTTCCTACTTCCGTTATTGTTCCTACCCACATATTGCCTAAACCGCTGTATACAGAACTGACCTTCTCTTCCCTTTGCAGGAATATCTTCATCTCTTCATCATAGTATTTTTCTTCGAAAGGCTGTTCCTTAATCCCTGTCATTTCTGTTCCATGCTTTGGAGCCCCATATATGCATTTTACACGTACTTCACCTTTTTCAAGAGGTTTTTCCTCATATTCAAAAAGCTGAGGAATATAATTTTCATTCGCCAGTAATTCTCTCATTTCATCCAGTCCCCACATTCTTAATAATTTTCCACACGCATTTTCTCTCCGTCCATTTTAGCTGAGAACAGGGAAGCTTCCACATACAGCAGACTTCTCAGCCCTTCCTCTACCGGACAGAATTCCGTTCTGTTCTCTTTGACCATCCTGATAAAATCCTCGTCTTCCAAAAATTTATGATCAGCCGGTTCATTAAAATATTCCACCCGTTCCCCTTCGCCGGTTATATAATGGAATTCCGCTTCATCCGGGCTTTTGAAAAAAACACTAACCTTTTCAAATATCATATCAAATAAAGCATCCCATCTGCCGGGAACCGAACAATTATTTGCCGTGATAGATGCCTGCGCGCCAGTGGTAAAGCTGCTGATTGATACGCTTACATCTTCCACTGTATAGCCTGGCACATCCGCATGGCATACATTTCCCATAAAACTTGCCACCGCTTTCGGATGTCCATACATATAACGGCAGATGTCATATACATGAATCGCCTGTTCAAAAATCTGTCCGCCGCATAAATTTACATCTCTCCACCATGGCGCATGCAGGGAATTGCACTGATATCTTCCATTAAATAATACAGGTTTACCGGCTGATCCCTCTTCAATTAATCTCTTTAATTTATTGACAGCAGTTCCATATCTCATATGAAATCCTACCTGTGTTTTTATCCCGTTCTTTCTTGCCGCATCCACCATGCTTTTTCCTCTGTCACTTGTAATGGCGATAGGCTTTTCGATAAATATATGTATTTTTTTATCCGCAGCTTTCTCAAACTGTCCTGCTTGTGCATAAGGCGGCAAAAGGATATAAAGTACATCCAGTTCCTCTTTTTCAAGCATCTCATCAAAATCAGCATATACCGCAGCACCAGCCATATCTGCCAGTTTTTCTGCCTTCTGTCCGTCGATATCACATACAGCCTTAACCTCGGCATCTTCTATTTTCAGAAGATTTTCAATATGCACATTTCCCATACCGCCTGCACCTAAAATTCCAACCTTTACTTTATCCATTTTTTCGTTCTCCCGTTTTCTTCAATTATACTGCGCTTATCCCTTCACTGCTCCCGCAGTTATTCCCGTAATAAAACTCTTCTGAAACAATGTATATACAATAACAACCGGCAATGTACATATGGTTACACCTGCCGCAACCAAAGAATGATCTACCGTATACTTTCCGAAAAAGAACATAAGCCCCAAAGGCAGAGTCCTCGCTGAATCATTATACACTACCAGCATGGGAATAAACATGTCATTCCAGGACCACATAAATTCAAATACCAGCAGTGCTGATAATGCAGGTTTAATGAGCGGCATCATAATATAATAAAATGTTGTGAACTCATTGCATCCATCAATGGAAGCCGACTCGATTAACTCCTCCGGTAAATCTTTGAAAAAAGCCCTCATCATAAATATGGCAAATGGCATCGATAAACCAAAATACGGAATAACCATCGCCCACCTGGTGTTAATCAGACCCAGATTCTGCAGATTATAATATAATGGTATTACCATTGCCTGAACAGGTATCATCATTCCAAAAAGCATAAAGGAAAATATTTTATCACGTCCCCAAAACTTAAGCTTTCCAAATGCATAACCTGCCAATGAGGACAGAATTAATACCCCTGCCACTCTGGGAACCGCAACTAAAACACTGTTTATCATATATGTACTCATTTTACCTACGGTCCATGCTTTTATAATATTGTCAAACGTGATTTTCACAGGCAGGGCGAACGGATCCATGTTCAATCGATCTGTCGGCACCAGTGCGGCCTGCCACATCCAGTATAAGGGGAGTATGGAAATAAAAAATGTAGCTATCAGGACAGCATATGTGAATATCTGTTTTACCAGTTTTCTAACCGGATATTTTTTTCGCTCCTTCATAATCATTACACCCCCTATTCTTTTTCTGAGTATTTCATATAAACAGCGGAACACACTGCTATAATAACCGACAGTACCACCGCTACTGCGGATCCCATTCCGAATTCACTGTCCATAAATGCAGTACGGTACATTAATGTCGAAATAACTTCAGAGGAATGGTACGGCCCGCCTTTCGTCATAATATAGACAATTTCAAAAACCTTAAAAGAACCGATTAATGAATTCAATACAAGCAGCGTAAATGTATTTTTAAGCAGGGGAAGTGTCACATAAAAAAATGTCTGTACAGGATTTGCGCCTTCCAGCTTTGCCGCTTCTACATAACATGCATCCAGGCCGGAAAGTGCTGCCATGGTAATTACCATACAGAAACCATAATGGACCCAGCTTCCGGCAATCAGAAGCGCCCACATAACTGTATGTTCATCTCCCAGCCAATTAAATGCCAGAAAATCCAGGCCGATAAATTTGAGCGCCCTGTTAAGTATGCCAAACTCCGGATTCAAAATCCAGTTCCAGACGATTCCAACCGCAACCATGGAAACAATAGCAGGCATATAAAAAATAACCCGGAATAAAAGTCTGCCTTTTACAAAACTCTGATTCAGCAATACTGCCAGAATAATACCAAAAATTGTGGGTATAAAAACAGTGAACAGAATCCAGAATATATTGTGGCTGAGGGCTTTCCAAAAAATCTCATTTTGAAAAATAGCCTTATAATTATCTAACCCCACAAAATTCATAAAAGCGGAAGCCCCATCCCACTCATAGAAGCTCAACTCAATGGTATTAAAAATAGGAATTATAGAAAAAATAATATAACATAATAATGCAGGTGCAACAAAAAGCATAGCTCTGCACCATTTTCCAATTTTGCGCCTTTGTTTAATGGAGATATTCACGCTGTATCTCTCCTTTCCTCCCTGCCAAAACAAAAGGCGCAGCATTTAAGTCTTAACATACCGCAGGCAGTCTGCGCCTTTTTATTCAATCCTTTTTAATTCACAATCGCCTCAAAATTACCTTTTTCCACTTCTTCATCAAGAATCTTCTGTTTTTCTTCCATACATTCCATTCCGGTCTTTTTCCCGGCCAGAAGTTCCTGTATATTATTAGCCGTCACTTCATTTACTTTGGAAGGCAGCAAAACATCCAGATTACTTCCCATCTTATCCGCAGTCACAATGGTATTCGCTGCATCGGCAAATAAAGGGGTAACATCACATGCTGTGATATCTGTATTATTTGTAGCCGGTATAAAACCTGCATCCAGCCATTTATTTACTATTTCATCACTGAACATATATTCCAGGAATTTGACAGCCGTATATGTATTCGCGGATTTGCCGTTAACCACAATTGCCTGTCCCAGACCAAACACACCCGTTGTTTCCTTTCCTTCCGGAGCGGGAAGGAAGAAAAAGCCGCACTTATCCCCCAATCCTTCTTCACCGCCAAAAGCTCCTACTTCCCAAGTACCGGTCGGATACATGGCTACCTTGCCGGAAAGAAACATTTTTCTGGCATCATCATGCCCCATGGCATTCGGCGATTCAATGGTCCAGCCATTTTTTACAATCTCCTGCAGCTTATCAAGCCCGAGCGCAAAATCATCCTGATTAAATTGGCTCTTTAATGCGAGGACATCAGATACTGCATCACACCCGGCAAACGCATTCAGCCATATACTTTCATAATGATAACCTGGCCATTGATCCAAATCATCCAGCATCAATGGCAGTTCGCCGTTTTCCTTTAATTCCGCACACATTGCTTCAAATTCTTCATAAGTAGAAGGCTCTGAGTATCCATATTTATCAAATATATCCTTATTATAATATACTCCGACAGATTCGAGCTGGTTTCCAACACCATATAATTTCCCATCAAAGGTACAAGCATCCAATGCACTTTCTTTAAACAAATCATTCCAGCTATCCTGTTCTGCCACTGCTGTCAAATCATAGGCAAGTCCTGACTTTGCGAGTACCCCAAGATACCCTGCACCACTGTCATATGTGAAGATATCAGGTCCTTCCCCTGAATTAATAGCAGCTTTTACCGTTGTACGCAGGTCCTCACCCTTTATGACAACACGCTCCACATTCACGCCATATTTCTCTGCAAAGCCATCTGCCAGTTCCTGAAATAAAGTATTAGCGTCTCCATCCGTAGAATCGTCCCATAATACAATATCAGTATAGGCTTCCTCTGCCTCACCTTCCTCATCTGATACAGCTTCTGATGTGTTGTTCTCTGCCACTGCCTCCGGAGCAGATGCCGGTTCGTTTTGTTCTGCGTTCTTCTTAACAGTACTGCTCATACATCCGGTAAAAACCATAGATGCAGTAAGCATCAATGCTGTGACAGATAGCAATCTTTTTCTTCTCATAGTTGACTCCTTTCATAACCTTCCTTGTTTTTATGTGATAGACTAATTATAGGTTTGACTGATTTCCTTTGGAATGATTATTCTTATTCGTTATTTGTTCAAAATACATATTCTGATTAATAATAGTATTTATTTAATCAGGCAGAAAATAATTTATAAAAATATTTTCCTTCGTCATTTCGCATAAATTATTTTTATAAATTTCAGAATATAGTGCATTTTTTCTTATCATTGAATATAAATATTTTCATACGTATAAAAAAAGGGCAAGTTAATGCATCCTACATTTCACTTGCCTTATTCTGCTCTTAAACTTGTCCAATTTTTATATAATCAGCAGCTTTTAATAGTGACGATTTTGGGAACGGTAATCACTGGGGCTCTGACCAGCCCTCTGTGAAAAAAAGTGAGTAAAACCGGTAATACTTTCGAATCCTGTCTCCTCTGCGATTTCACTTATCGTCATATCTCTGTCCGTCAGCATTAACTTAGACCTTTCAAATAAGATTCTGTTTTTCATTGCGATAGGAGAAATTCCGAAATAATGTTTAAATCGATTAGAAATATAAGTCGGACTCATATGAAACTGCTGCGCCAGTCCCGACAATGTAATTCGCTGAATATCTTCACCGTTCAGCATACGAAAAATCTGCCAAAATGCCTCGGGTATCCTGGCATTAACCAATAATCTTTTATCCGTTATCAGTTCTTCAAACAGATATGCCATCAGTTCCAAACCACAGGCCCTATGCATTAACAATTCCGATAATTTATTCATTTCCCTGCTTCCATCGTAAAACCTGTGAAATATCTTTTCAAATTCCTCACGATTTTTCAGATAAGATACCACCGGAAAGTTAAACAATTTCAGGGCATCTATTGTATATTGAATTTTAAAAGAAAAATGCCACCACAAAAATGTGGCGGGCTTACAATCCGTTTTATAATGGCTATGTAACACGTTCTCAGGAATAATAACAATACTGCCCGGTCCGACTTCATAAACCTCGTCGTAAATTTCTAATATAGCTGTTCCTGACTGTAAATACGACATAACATAACAGGGCATTCTTCGATTCAGAGAAGACATTTCTCTCCTCGTCTGCATATCATATGCCTCTATTTCCAAACTTGCCATCCGCATGAGCTGTTCTATATGCTGATCCATAGTTCCTCCTATGAGTCATTTGTAATGATATCCGGAATTTATTATACCACTGATATGTAGTTTCTACAATGAGTCAGAGACTAACAAACTTTATTCCTAAACAACAAAACTATTTATGTATATCCCTCTCACCTTTTGACCATTAGTCATGTTTATTGTATATATAATTATTCCTATCTTTAAAATACAAATATATTAAATAATATAAATCTTACAATAATTATTTGTTAATTTAATATACAAAAAAAGATACCAAAATCTTATTGGTATCCTTTTTCCTATCCCAAATAAATTCACTTTTAGAAACAACTAATATACTAATTAATTATAAACAATAGTATCTGTAATATTATAAAGCGTATATTCCACACCATCTATAATCGCATAATGTGTGCAATACACTCTATATGTTTTATTTGGTTCTGCTTTCGTATAAACTACCGCACCTACGTACACATCCGTATCATTATCATAATGATCTTTTATATCTATATTCCGCCATCCTAATAATGTCTTTTCTTGCAAAACCATATCTTTGCAGCCGATTTCTGTTGCAATATCACTTGAAGTAGTAGAGAAAGATACACCAATTCCATTTTTATTAATTCCTATTCCTAATTCACAGGCTGTCAAAGTAGGATCATCTGAAAATAATGAAATATTTTTATTAGATACTGATTTTATATCAATTTGATCTCTTGGCAATTCCTGAAATTCTCTTGATTCATTCGTAGCTTTTGCATCGATATGCACAAATACTAAACATATTGCCATAATCAGAGAAAATACTACTTTCACATTTCTTTTCATTTTAACCTCTTTTCCAATTTTTTTTGTTTCCAAATAGTGAATTCTATAATATACATTCTACAAAAATCTACAAAAGTTACGTAAAAAAAAGAAATCATATGATTAAAATAATCATACGATTTCTTTTATATACAAATCATAACTATTGCTATTTCATTTTACTTACAATATTTTCCATCTCTTCCAACTCCAATGTACTGTAAATAAAGTAAACAGCTTTACCACTAGTAAAAAATGCTTCGATTTTATTTCCTTTAGCGTAATACTGTACGTATTTTTCGTTCTTTTCCTCTTTCACTAATTTCCATTCATTATCATATTGGATAATAGTGTTATTATAGCGTTCCGCATAAATATCTATTTTAATTCTTATTATTCCCTCCTCAGATGTATAATTAGCTACTACCTTTTTTTCATACTCAAGAGAACCGACCGTAATTAATTCCAATGAATATCCTTCAGGTATATATGTAGGTCTTATAAACTTATATCCAACGGCTTTTTCCACTTCATCCCATGAATCATATGTAACTGTGTGAAGTTTTTCATCATCAATATTATTCACATTACCAGTTATCGTTACTTTCGTTCTGCCTATACCATCCTGCACAACCTCAAAAAACGACTTCTGCTTCAAAGCATAACTTCCCACATTCACCGACAACATCAACACGATGCAGGCCGCAACCCCAACGCCTAAGCGAATAAGAAATTTTTTTCTCTTCCAGCCCCTTTTCCTTCCCGCCTTCACACCGTCTGCCCCTGCCTCAGACACAATATCCACTTCTCCGGCCCCATCTTCTTCCACCCCAAACCGCCTGTTAAACCGCTCTCTGGCCGCCGCAGGATCAGACGGAAACCGCGGGTCCTCTTTCATCGGCTCCAATACATCCAAAAGCTGCACGATGGCATCCACTTCTTCGGCGTCAAACTGTTCATCGCTGGCTTCAAACGTATACCAATGCAGCTTTTCATACAGATCATTAATCAATTTTTCATTTTGAAGCTCTTTCGACTGTGTCATATCTTGTCTCCTATGAATATAATCAGCTGATATAATACTCCGCAAACACCAAAAAGAAATGGCAGCAGCATGCTGTTGCGTATTTTCTGCTTCATCCTGAGAATACGTACTTTAAAGCAGGTCTCTGTGACGCCCAGCTTCTGTGCTATTTCCTGCGAAGTATAACCATATTCATAATAACAGCGTAAAAGCTCCAATTCTTCCTCTGACAAAATTTCTTTAACCGCAGTATAGACCTCCACCATTTTAAAATCATCGACTTTAGGGTTTAAATCCGATACAGAATTATCTATGAGGAAATCAAAATCCAGGCTGTACTTTCTTTGCTTTTCTTCCCATTTCATCACCTTGTTTTTGGCCGTCACACGTAACCAGCCCTTGATGTTGGGATGCTTCATCAGTTCTTCTCTTTTCCTGTAAACTTCAAAGAAAGTTTCCTGCACAATATCTTCCACGGCATTACTGTCATAAAGCATACGGCGGACATATTTTTCTATCTGAGTAAACTCAGAATTATATAGTTCGTCAAAAAATTCCTTGCTATTATCCATTGTCCACCATATCCTCTTTCGTATCTGTCCCGGTAACCCTTCTTCAGTCAAACTTATTTACACAGCATTTTCAAATATATAAGAATCTGCTCCAAAATATGTTCTTTTTCTTTAGGGCAGTCTTTAAATATTTCTACCAGCATTTTATTCGAAGTAATCTCTCCTGTCAAAAGATATGTAGGATCTAAATCCATTTTTTTGTATACAAGCAATATTTTTTCTATGGAAAGCCTTTTGTTGCCTCTTTCGATTTCCCCATAAAAGGTTGTTGATATCTCCAGCAGTTCTGCTGTCTCTTCCTGTGTCATCTTCATTTTCTTCCGCTGCCTGCGAAGACGTTCTCCCATTTCCACTAATACCTGAGTTGCTGCCATTCCGCCAATCCCTCCCATTTCCAGTTTTTTCCAAGTTGTACGTTATTATGATACTGTGATTAGGAATGGCTTTTTAGAAACTATATGTTTGTATTTACTTCAAAAATGCTCCTGTTGATTATGTTTTTATATTATATAGTAAAAAAGAGAAGGGAGCGTTTCCTCTCCCTTCCCGCAATTTCTATCCGCAGGACGGTCTGTCAGCAATTGTTCAAATCTTCAATGAGACTATTTACATTTTCTTCTTTGGTAGCCCAGCTGGTACAAAAGCGCACGGCGCTGTGGGTATCATCCACACGCTCCTGATAACTGTACCCATAACTGCCGGAAAGTTTTTCCAGCACGGAATCGGGCATTACAGGAAAAATCTGATTTGTCCTGTTCTCCACAAGAAAGGGATAACCTTTTTCCCGGAAAGCCTCTCTCAGTTTTTCCGCCATGCGGATTGCATGCCGGGAAATTTCCATATATAAATCATCTTCAAACAGTGTCTCAAACTGAATGCCGAGCAGTCTTCCCTTTGCCAGCATACCGCCTTTTTGTTTGATAAAATAACGGAAATCTTTTTTCAGTTCCTCATTCACGATTACCACAGCTTCCCCAAACAGAGCGCCTACCTTAGTTCCTCCGATATAAAAGACATCACAATGCTCTGCCAGAAAAGGGAGATCCAGTTCATTATCAGGCGCAGCCAGCCCATAACCAAGCCTGGCTCCATCCATAAACAGATACAAATCATGTTCCCTGCATACCCGGCTCAGCTCTTCCAGCTCTTTTCTGCTGTAAAGGGTCCCGTATTCCGTGGGGTTTGATATATAAACCATTTTAGGCTGAACCATATGTTCAAAGGAACTGTCATGGATATGAGACTGGTACAGCTCTTCCACCTGAGCCGCGGTCAGCTTGCCGTCCTTATGAGGTACCGCAAGGACTTTATGTCCAAGGGATTCCACAGCGCCTGTCTCATGAACGTTGATATGGCCGCTCCCTGCTGAAATCACTCCCTGGTGGGAACGAAGCGCCGCATCAATCACTGTCATATTGGCCTGGGTTCCTCCTACCAGAAAATGTACGGCAAGCCCGTCATTTCCGCAGGCCTTACAGATGAGCTGCGCTGCCCGGCGGCAGTGCGCGTCTTCCCCGTATCCGGGGGACTGCTCCAAATTCGTTTCCATCATTCTTTCCATAATCCTGGGATGCGCACCTTCGTTATAGTCACATTGAAATAAAATCATGATAATTCCCGCTCCTTAATTCTCTTTTTTCTTCAGTATTTCAAGAACATAATCCCATACCCTCTTAGTGGAAGAAATGCTCAGCCTTTCCTCCGGTGTATGGATATCCTTCATATCAGGGCCAATGGATACACAATCAAGTCCCGGCAGCTTTCCTGCAAGTATTCCGCATTCCAGACCGGCATGAATAGCTTCAATTCGGGGGGATTTTCCGTACATCTCTTCATATACCTTCACCATCTTTTCACGAAGGGGTGAATTCTGTTTGAACTCCCAAGCGGGATAGTCACCTGAAATATCCCATTTTCCTCCCTGGGATTCCAAAAGCAGGCAAACCTTATCAATAATCATTTCTTTTTCACTCATAACGGAACTGCGCACGGAGTAATCCAGCCCCACTTCCCTGCCCTCTGTCCGCAGGATACCGAGATTCAGAGAGGTCTGCACCAATCCGCTGATATCCGCGCTCATGCTCTGAATTCCGTTCGGCATCATAAAGAGAAGCATCTCCGCCTTTTTAGTGCTTTCCTCCGTAAATACCTCCCATTCACCCTGTCCTTTTTCCAATACCCGGATCCTGATTCCCGAATCCGTAACCGTATATTCTCTCTGCAGTATTTTTTCCAGCTGCCCTAAAGAATCTTCCAAATCCGCACAATTATCCAGTTCCGCAAAAAGCTCCGCCCTGGAAGCCGAAGGGATTGCGTTATCCGCACTGCCTCCTTCCACAGACATGAACCTGACATCACCTTTTTTTCTGCAGAAATGCATGAGCCTTCCCAGGAGACAGTTTGCGTTAGCTCTTCCCTTATCAATTTCCGCCCCGGAGTGGCCGCCTGTCAGTCCGCCTATTTCTATCAGAAGCCGGCAGCCCTGCTTTTTCTCTGTTTCCACCGGCAGCCTGCCGTGAACCCTGGCTCCTCCCGCACAGCTTGTCAGAAGCACGCCTTCTTCTTCATTATCCAGATTCAGCATCCGGCGTCCTCTGCACATGGAAAGATCAATTCCATTGGCTCCTTCCATTCCGGTTTCCTCGTCCACGGTTATTACCACCTCAAGACGGGGATGGGCAATGCTTTCTGAATCCAGAAGAGCCAGCCCATATGCTACGGCGATCCCGTCATCCCCGCCCAGGCTCGTTCCCCTGGCAAGAAGATAATCTCCGTCCACATCCAAATCAAGGCCTTCTTTCGTCATATCTTTGGCGCAGTCCGGTTTCTTTACCGCAACCATATCCATATGCCCCTGAAGAATCACAGGTTCCTCTTTCTCATATCCGGCAGTAGCTTCCTTGATAATAACCACATTTTTCAGCTCATCCTGAAAATAAGCAAGATTCCTTTCTTTAGCGAAATCCACAAGATAATTGCTGATTCTCTCCACATTTCCGGAGCCATGGGGTATCTCACAGATTTCTTCAAAAAAGTGAAAAACCGACTTGGGTTCCAACTGGCTTACTTTACTCATATCCTATATTCTCCTTTTGACCGGTCATTTTATATGTGTATTAATTACGCTAATGACTCAAACTCCGCATATGTCCCTGTCCCCTCCGGCCAGTGCTTTTGGGACTGCCGTCCGGCCCGGCATCTCTTCCTTCCCTCCGCCGGCTATGCAGGGATCCTTACAGGAGACGCTTTCGCTCGGATAAACACGCAGCGGTACTAAGGCCGCAAAGGACGCGGCCTAAGGACCGGCGAGTTTATACGCCCCTTACAGGAAACCCTGCATAGCCGAC
>OGXN01000638.1_pt1 | contig 42301 bp, 30 predicted proteins | sample 1576281 | NCBI WGS metagenome assembly OGXN01 (sample SAMEA3541494, study PRJEB24748) | human gut metagenome | biome: human gut; feature: human-associated habitat; material: faeces | place: China | collected 2012
GTTGCATTGCTATTTGGTGTGCTGTTTTGGCTTGATCTTGTGTAGACACTATTTAAAAAGCAATAAATGACAAGGCCGAGGAACGGGCAGAAATTCCCATTCCTCGGCCTTGTGCTTCGTTTGTTTTGCCTTAAACACCAGTTGAGATCAACTTAAAGCACCAGTGGGCGAACAAGACAGCGTTGCTGATACAGGCACAGAAGCGCTCCCTTTTGAAAATGTAGCAGACATATTCGCAGTATTGCCGCTGCACCAAGAAGATTCACCACCATAACTCCATCCATTTGAAACGGTATGGTAAACGCTTGCAGATGTTGCAGTAGCCGTATGACCATCATATGAAAAAATCCCATTAAGCTGAACACTTCCGATTGCCGCGCCATAATAGGAAAAGTCTCGTGTAATACTGCCTTTTTTCACTGATGCGCGTAAAGCTGAGTTTTCGATGGTCAATACCGTATGGTATGACACACCATTTCCGAGGTCGACGGTTCCCAAGTCAATAACCTGCGTTTCAGGTTCAAGAGCAAATGCAGGAACAGCTAACACAAATACTAGAATCGTAGCTATTGCTAAAGAAACAAGTTTTTTCACACAGAAAGCCTCCTTAAAAATAATTTATTCTAAAAGATTCGGGAATTCATCCCAATCTGAGTTACTTGTATCAACATTCCCAAAATCAACAATAGTAGTATTCACTTCTACCACACGGAATTTTTTGCTTTTCCACATATAGAAAACAGAAAAGGCTAAAATGCCCATTAGTACAGCGCCGCCAATCCGCAGCAACCAGGTTCTACGTCTTTTTTTGCGATGACAAATTGCGACAACATTTTCGGGGAGAGTATCCAAAAAGCTTCCGGCCGCATCTTGAGGGGTCCCAATGATTGCAATACATTCCTCGTATGAAATCATAGGATTTTCATTTTGAAGGTCCGCTATTGCTGCGCGGATTTGCTTCTCAAATATATCTTTTTGAGATGTGTCACAGTATAAATACTTCCCGGCCTGGCGGAAATACTGTTTCCACCTACGCTCATTCATACCGAATCCCCCTCATAGAGCACACCGTCTTTCGATAAGAGGCTATCAATAGTCTGCGTCACTCGCCGATATTCTGCAATGATATCATCGAGATATCTGCTGCCCTGTTCGGTAATCGAAAAATATACTCTGGTTCGATTACTCTCCGTAACAACGGTTTCTGACGGTGAAATGTAACCGTGCTCTTGTAGCCGATAGATAGCAATATATAGTGTGTTAAATTGAAGCACACCATCACTAAGCCGGGCCATTTCCTGAAGCATTTCGTAAGCATACATTGGCTTTTGCCTCAAAAGAAAAAGAACCAGCATATCGGTCGTAGCTTTTTTCAAGCCATCTTTCATCCCTGCCACAGTGCCACTGCGTTTTTTGGATGTTTGGGATGGTTGCTCCATAGTGTTATCTCCTTATGTTCATTAATATTATACAATGAAATGTCACTATTTTCAACATATTTATTATTGACAAATATAGATATTTTTATATATTCTATAACTAGGATATATAATGTCAGTTCAGTTGGATGGGCATCAGCGCGCGAGATGTCTGTGCAATAGAAAAGCATCAAACCATGAAAAAGGAGTTGAAGAATTATGAAGAAAAAACTGTTCGCCTTTGTACTTTGCGTTATTATGGCAGTCACGATGGCCGTACCTGCGTTTGCAGCAGAATCAGAAACGGGGATTGTGAATATTTCTATCGGTTCTTCTATACAGCCAAGAACAGATGTCGGTTCGCAGTACTTCCAATTGAGTGGTACGTCTCTCTACTTAAATATTAACAATAGCGCCCACCCTGGGTCGGCTCAGGCCAATGATGTTGTTATTATCTGGACTGATACGGCTTACAGTGATAAACTCTGGACTGTGACTTATGGCAGTTATGGCGGATACTATTTCCGTACTCAGCTTAATTTAGATTTAGCAATGAATATTAACCACGCCCAGAATAAATGTACACTTTACAGTCCATTAAACAACACGACGAGCGGGAAAAGTGACAGCGATGTTTATATGAATGGAAACCGCATACAACTCTCGCAGTGGCCATATCAGTTGACTAATACTGTTCCTCAGTCCGGTTATACTTGTTACTGGACAGCTAATGGATCGGACTATATAACCCATAAGTAAAAGCTTAAGAGAGGCGCTTAGCAGACCGAAAGCTGCACTCTCTAACGAAAATAGAAAGTGTAGCTTTCGGTAATAGAATGGAGAAAAACATGAAAAAAACATTAAAAAGCTCAATTGCTGTAACTTTAATATTTGCTTTTCTACTATCTGCTTGCAAAGAAACGCCTCGAGAGCAAATTAGAAGCAGTACTATTCCTTCTAGTAAAATTTCAGATGAAATTTCAGAACAAAATATATCGGATATTTCCGAATCAGTGTCTTCTGAAAATCCAATTCGCTTAGTGACTCATGATGTAGAATTCTCTGACCGTACAACAGGTAATGAGAATGGATATTATTATCTTGAAAAGGGAGATGGTGTGTCCGCAAACCTACGATATATCGATTATGCTTCAGGACAGGACATCTTTCTGTCTTCTCGTCCAGAGGGAAACCACTTTACACCAGAGGACGAAAGTTACGTTTCTTCAATCGCGGGGTTCGGAGAAGCCTTTCCAATAGGCAATGCTCTTTATCTTGTGCGTTCGGGTGCTCCAAGCTATAAAGATCTGTTGGGGCAGGACGCTATGGCCGCAATTTTCCGGATGGATTTGAATGGCTCACAGCGAACGCAAATATATACGGGAATGGCGAACGAAGTCTTGCAATCTACTATGGCAAGCGATGGTAAAAGTTTATTTTGGGTTTCGCAGCGGACAGAAATGGAAAATGATTCTCCGATTCAAAAGCGGTATCTTGTTCAAATGGATATCCAAACCGGTGAAACCAAGGATTTAAGTGAGTTAACGAATAGTTCTTGGTTGATTGGTGCAGCAGATGGAGTTTTGATTTTCCATAGTATATATGCTGAAACTGGTACAGCGGCTGGTATCCCTGAAATGACGCACGAAATTTTTGCGTATTCTTTTGAAACCGAAGCGCTTTCTGTACTTCAAACATGGCCCCAGCAAGAAACCGCTTCAACCCATGTATTCAACAATTCACTTGTAACGGCCAGTCTTTTAAGTCGCACTGTAATGGTGCGAGAGCTTTCTTCAGAACAGAATCTAGTGACCTATCAATTCCCTGATTCTGTATCTGAAGATTTATCGGGATTCTGGTTTGAAACTTGTCGAGACGGAAGATATGCTTTTTGGGATTATTCTGCTGAGCAACTTCATGTGTTGAATCTTTCAACCGGAGAGTGGAACTCCGTTACATTAACTTATGATGATCCCGATAAATTGGAACTGCGCCCTGTGGAAATATACGCAGAGAATACAACACAGTTCCTAGTTTGCTATGATAAAGAAATTGTAGAACGACACTATTCTAATTTGGAGGGCACAATATCTACATTACAACGCACACAGCCCTGTTTTGCACTTATTGACAAAGAAGACTACTGGAATAGTATTCCCAACTACCAGGTAATAGTTTTTAATGAGTAATTCAGATTATCGATTAGACAGTAGCAAGTCAACCAGATTTACCAAAATGGTAGACCGTACTCGATATTTAACGGCTACGGATACTGCGGCAAGCAATGTCGTATTTTCTTTTCTGTTGTCAATCTGTACTTATCATCTTCAGGCGGGAGCGGGGCACCTGTTGGATTTGCCGCATATAACGAGAGCAGCCTTGCTCAAAAATGGTATGTTAAACCTGTATAGCATTTATAGGATACTTAGTTAGCATATTAATATCTTTCGTATATCACCAGATGCTTGCTTCGGCGAGCTTCTGGTGATATATGTATAGAACTTTATATAAATCATAATTTTGATGCTATAAAAGAGGTACAAATGAACTTAAAAAAGATATTTGCGGTTTCTATTGCCGGCCTGCTTACAGTCTCCATTTTATTCGGATGTACGGCTCTGCAACAGGCGAGTGATACAACAGAGGATGTGACAACATCCTTGCATTTTGTTGACTATACTCGGCAGGGAGACGGAAATGGTGCTGGTGACGGTTATTATCGCCTAGTTCCAAGAGCGGATAGTTCTAACAATATATGTTTTGTAGATTACAAAAGTCGTACACAGGTATATCTATGCAACCGACCTGAATGTGAGCACTGCGATGACACGTGTACTTCATGGTTGCCATACGGTGCCGGGGGCGGCGCTTTATTTGCTACCGAAGATCATTTGTATTATCTTTCTTTTGGAAATCGAAATCCTGATGTTGTAGAAGCTATTGGTAAAGATGCCCTACCACAGTTGATTCAAATGGCACGAAATGGAACCGAAAAGGAGGTAATACATACCTTCGGCGCATCTGATATTATTCGTGAAGGCGTTGTATTCGACTATAATAGCATTTATTTTATATGCGATTCTTTCGAGAATTTTGAACAAAACGGCAACTTGCCTGAACGTATTCTCTATCAATATGATATCACTGACAGAGTTCTAAATAAGTTAGAAGAGCTTTCTCCCGATGATCAAATCATTGGAACTAGCCAGAGGGAAATATTTCTCAGTACAACTGAAGGTGCAGCGGACTTATCTCTTGACGCTGAAAATTTGCAAACTAAGGTTTGGTCTTATAATGTGGATACTCACGAGAAGTACGATCTCCTTACACATTCGTATCTAACAGTAGGACGTGCATATGATGGAGTTTATTATTTATATGATCCCTCAACAACAGCACTTTCCAAAATAGCAATGATGCAAGATGGACAAACGGAAGTCATTCGAGAGGCAGTATTCGAAACTGAGTTCTGTACATATCCCTACGAGGTAAAAGCGGTTTGGGGAAAACATCTTTTTATAATGTACGAAACCCCACAAAATAATGAACGAACAGAATACAAAGCCACCTTACAGTCAATTGATTTAGTTTCTGGTGAAGTGGAACCAATTAATCTTCGCACTGACGTCATTTTCGGGACAACAACACCAAAAGAAGTGGAGATTGTGGATGAAACCTCAGATCAATTTTTAGTAATCGCTTCGGTAGAATACATAGATGTAACCATCCCCCTTACTAACGCACCGATAACCCTTTCCTATCCTTATTTTCATTATGCACTTATCGATAAACAGGATTATCTGGATTCAAAGCCCAACTATATACCTATTGAGATTGGTTGATTACTCTTTTGGCGGAAACGCTGTAGAAGCATTTCGAGCCTTAAAGGAAGGAGCCAACGATGCTTACAAAAACGCAAAGCATTCTTCGCCCGTTGCTCGTGGTTCAACAACTTTCAAAAATTTATTACAGCACTTTTGAAAAAAAGAAAAACGAGTATTAAATAGTGTAGACTTTTCTTTCCACTGCCGATATGATGCTGCTTGGCCATCTTGTGGCCACGCCATATCAAGTAACCTGTTTTATTGTAGGGATTTTCTCTTTGCGTAGACGTCTCGATGGTTATCACGCGAAGACACCGTTACGATGCTTATTCTTGTCGATTGGCGTATCCATTCTCCGTTTGAGCATTGTAAAAAACCTTGTTCAGTATAGTCTCTCAATTTTTATTTGAATTTTATTCATCAGCCTCTCTTTGCTGTTTTCAATTCATCTCCTCATAGCTCTCCAAACTGCCCGCTTACTCCTGATGAACTTGTTGCTTCCAGGATAAAGGCAAAATATATTCTTATATGGAATCTGTTTTCGATTTTACACATTTAAACTGTGCGCTTTATTGTGAAATGGGGATCATAGCGGCCGCTGTTTCCTTTTTTGTATCAAAATTCAAGGAGGTAAAATCATCTCTTTCTGAAAAAATGGCTGGTAAACTGGATGACCTTACACGTTGCGATATGCGCGAGTGGCCCCTTACGAGCATCCCCATCTACTACCAGCCGCAGCATCCTCAGCGGGAAACCGATAATACGGACAAATAAAGTCTTTCACTCACTCTTAGTGGATTCAGTATCGGCGCGCGAGATACTGATTCGATACGTCCGAACCAAATTTGCAATGTAAAGGAGATGTAATTTATGAAAAAGAAACTGTTTGCGATGGCGCTGTGTCTGCTCATGGTGGTCGCGATGGCTGTGCCTGCGTTTGCGGAAACATTTCGAGCTACTCCGCCGTATTTTTCAGCATCGACTTATTACTACAGTGTTAATTCTGCGAAAGCGTTGAATGCGTACACTGAGGGAACGCCGGTCAATGGGACGAATGTGACGACGTATACGTCTACCGGTTCCATAACCCAAGAATGGATTGCCACGCAATTCCCGGGAGAGGACCGCTATTCTGTACGTGTTGGAACTTCCAGTAGTGCAAATCCATTGGTTTTATGCTTAGGGGCCAATGGGAACTGTGAATTGCGTTATACGAGTAATACGACGGTAGAAAATTACAAAGTCAAATTTATTGCTGAACCCAATGAAGTATATGGAATCGCTTTAGTCAACCGCCCCAATTGGGTAGCCTTAACGGAATCATCGGTTCAGACAGTGGGAGGATATAATGTCGTCTGGCAGCCATCTTCCGGACTAAACAACCAACTCTGGAGAGGAGTTTTGGTGTATGACTGATTGAAAGGAGCGTTTATAACAAGACAATGGACAGGCGACTTAAATCGTATTGCATATTGTTTGTGCTGACTCTTTTCACCGCCGTGATTCTTAGCGGGTGTCTATCAGGACGGACATCTTTGGAAGTGCCTGACGCTAATGAGACACAGGTAGAAGAAACCAATGTGCAGCTGAGAATGCTCACCACTATGGACGGTTCGTTTGCCTCAAGCGGAATCGGCAATGAGGATGGATACTACAGCCTACGATTCAATGACGACGGTTCTGCGAATATTTTATACACGGATCGTTCTTCACGGCAAACGGTGTATCTGTCTAACCAAATATCTTCTTCTCATGATAATGCTACAGATACAAGCTGGATTGAGGATGGTGCGACTTATCTGATGGCTGATGAGAATTCACTGTATTTTGTCCAAAGCTTTGTAGGAAGAAACATGGAGCCGACGGATAAAATATGGAGATTGGACCCTAATGGCGAGAATCGAAAGATTCTTATGGAATTAGAGCCCAACCAACGCTTACCGCAAGCCGTAGCATCAGATGGGACTTATCTCTATATGGTCATTGAAACCGTTTCTCAGGACGCGTCAAGCAGTTATTCCCTATATAGAACTTCGATAGCGAGCGGGAAAAAGGAAAAAATTACGGATTTGGCTGGCAACGAGTTTTTAATCGGTGCCTATAAAGAGTGGCTTGTGTTTAAAAGTACGCCTGCATTTGAAAGTATGACGGAATCTGATACATGCGGCGCTTTGTTCTTGTTTTCAATCAAAGACTGCAGGAAACAGCTCCTCTTGAAATGGTCGCCGGAAACACATTATGGGATTGTCCACGAAGGCAGATATTATTATCTGCAATGTGATTTCGACAGACGGTCGGCACAACTTTACTCATTGAATCTGGAAAACGGGGATACTGTTTGCATAAAATCCGGACTCCCAATCGGTGACAGCCTTGACACAACCTATTTTGAAGGAATATACGATGGAAAATTTCTTTATTATGTCGGATCGGCAGATTCGGAGAATGTCTTGGCTATTCACTATGCAGGATATGCTGTCTCCAGTTCGGATGGGGCTTTGGAAGAAGTGACTCTGACCAGTAATTTTCAGGGAGAAACCTATGTAAAGATACTGTGGGAATTTAAGGATTGTTTCCTTGTGAGAAATGGTGAGGTAATCGAGACAAAAGTGCTGGAAGGTATCGATGGGACTTCATATACGGCTAAAATTCCTGCCCCGCAATGGGCGTTGATCGCAAAGGAAGACTTCTGGAGCAATAACCCCAACTATCAGACGATTTCTCCAGTTTCCGGTTAAAGCATCCAGATGGCCGGCGTTGGAAGAAACGTGGTATTTATTGCAATTATTACAAGAAACAGCAAAGCAAATTTTTTCAGCGGTCATGATGCACTCCTGCTGGATGTTCGAACTGATGGAAACGAACATTGATCCATCTGTTTGGAGCGAGTGGCGAACACTTGCCGCTCAAAAGGATCGGAAGTTGGGCATCGGTGCGCAAGGTGCCTGGTGGAATAAAGCAAAATTTGTGAAAGAAAAGGAGATGTGAGATATGAAAAAGAAAATTTTTGCTATCGTCCTCTGCCTTATCATGGCAGTTGCATTGGCTATCCCTGCGTTTGCTACGCAATCCAATGTTGCACGAGCACCTGTTGTCGGAATTCCCTATTTTCTTGCTTGCTGGAACGGACAACGTGACGCAAGTGGCAATATGATGGTTTTACGCGGAAATGGAATGAATGCAACAATGACAACGAATATAATGAGTGATAAAGGCGCATGGCAGTATCTCGCTGCACCTCATGGCAACATGTACCTCCGTAATACTGCTAGCCCTCAAGAGGTTGTCAATATTTATCGAGTTCTCCAAGCCGGTATTTACTATGAGTGTAAAGGGTATTGGTATGATCATTCAACGTCCGGTCGTGATCAGCGTATCGCCGTTAATGGCGCACAGGTTTATCTCGCAAACCCATTGGTCAGTGGCACATGGTATTTGCAAGCAGATCGTTCTGCACTGTCGGTTAGTTCCGTGATTTTTTATCAGGACGGAGCCAGAGCACAAGCACAATGGTACTGGGGAGACGCTCGATATAACTAACAGGGATTACGATACGGGAGGCTGCGATGCAGCTTCCCGTATCTAGTGCGTTTAGGAGGTGTCTATGAAACGTGTCATTGCATCTTTTTTATTGATGTCGATTCTACTGTATATTCCGGGCTGTCGGTCATATGGTTCGGGCAAATCATCTGCTTCTTCCTTAGAGCAGCCCTCTTTATCGGACAATACAACACACACTGCGCCAATCGTCAATGATTTGGATTACCGTATTGCGGCTAGACCGGATGTTATAACTCGTGGTAGTTCGAGCGACAAAGGCTTCTTTCAAATATTTTCTCATACCGATGGGCATTCTAACCTAATGTTTATTGACTATGCCACGGCGCAGCAAGTTTTTGTGTGTAGCTCCCCCAGCTGCAACCACAAAGATGAAACTTGCTCATCATACATAGAAAGCGATGGGTACACTGTATTTCCAGCGGTGTATGGTAACACTATATTATTAGTATACAACAGTCTGAATCAATGGGGAAATGCGCCTCAAGCTTCTAAAATTGAAAAAATGGATATAAACGGATTGGATCGGAAACTGCTATGCACATTTAGCGGCAATATTTTAATTAATGATGGCGCTGTTGTTGGAGACGGTAGAATTATTTTATGTGCTACTAAATTACTTTCTAATGCGGAAAATATCGGAACGGTTCCTTGTCTTTTATCTATTGATATTGGCACAGGAGAGTGTTCAGACCTTTACCAGGTTAAAACAGGAAATGGCGAAATGCAAAAATCCTTATTTATACGAGGAGTATCCGAATCTGGATTCATTTTAAAGACAATCACCATCAATGAATACGAGGAATCCGATGATGCCGGTATTGCCATGCAAAATATGCAAAACGCTACAGTTCATCGCGTTTTTGAGCTTTCTTTCGATGGGCAACGTGAGAAAGAACTTCTCAGATATACAGGCTCGACGTGTTTTGAAGAGTATAGCGGTCGTGAATTAGTCTATTTGAGCTTTGATAAAAACACTTGTTCTTTATATAAAATTAATAGTGTGACAGGGCAAAAAGAAATAATCATTAAGTATTTTGATACTGTACCCAGCATACGTAAAACAGAAGTCCCTCTTACATCTGAAAATTTTTTCATTGTCGGTTTCATCGATGATTATGTATTGATTAATCAATTGTATCAAGAACACTATGACGCACAAAAAAACATTGAGCTTCTTTATACCCAATATGCTGTTAATACCGAAACCGGAGAGGTTATCGAGATAACATTATCCAACTATCTCATGGCCACCCGAAAGCCGATAAACATCATCGCTCAATTCTCTGATACACTTTTGGTGGATGCTGTTGAGGAAGTGGTGGATGGTATAACCTATCGCCGTCCGGGAATGATCAGCGTTGATGACTATTTGAAATCAAAGGGCGAATATATAATGATCGAACAACTTCTTGAAGAAAAGCTTTCGTAAAATCGACAGCAAGACGGCCATAGGCAAACGATCTAACAAATTGCATGCATAATAATCCAACAGCAGTCAGTCAACCTACCGTATGCTATCATTCACAATGGAAAGTCAATTTTTATTGTTCTTCAAGTAGAGGTAGTATTTTGCATACCGATCATGCTACTCGAAGCCAAATTTATCTATCTAGCAAAGTAAGAGTCGAGCACAACTATCATATGGGGGATTATTTATGCCCAATATAGAATGCCATCTGGAACTGCAGCATCTTACGAAAACATACCGCACAAAGAAAACATCCAAAAAGGCCCTGGCCGGAGTGAGTTTCACTCTCGGCCCGGGCCTTTACGGCCTTTTGGGGCCCAATGGCGCAGGCAAAAGCACCATGATGAATATCATCACCGGGAATCTGGACGCTACCAGCGGAAAGGTACTGTGGAACGGTAAAAATGTCCTGCGCATGGGGCGGGAATTTCGGCGCGTCCTTGGATATATGCCGCAGCAGCAGAATCTGTATGACAGTTTTACAGGCCGCCGTTTCCTGCTGTACATAGCAGCACTCAAAGAAATTCCCCGGAGTGATGCAGCGTTACAAGTACAACGTGTCGCAGAGCTGGTACACCTTTCCAGTGAATTAGAAAAACGTCTGGCAGCCTATTCCGGCGGCATGAAACAGCGTCTGCTTGCTGCCGCCGCATTGTTGGGTGAGCCGCAGATTCTTATCATGGACGAGCCCACCGCTGGACTTGATCCGAAAGAACGTGTACGCCTGCGTCAGGTATTGGCTCAACTCGCCCATGACCGCATCATTATTGTTGCCACACACGTAGTCAGCGATGTGGAGCACGTTGCCAGTGAAATCCTGCTGCTCAAGGAAGGACAACTTGTGGACCAGGCGTCTCCTGCCGCGCTTATTGAAAAATACGCACCGGGCGGCACACTGGAAGATGTCTACCTCACCATTTTCGGGGAGGACGAAGCATGACACGCCTGCTTTCCGCTGAGCTGCGCAAGGTGTGGCACAGCCGTTTTTTTCTTCTGGCGTTTTCCGTGCTGCTCGGCGCCAACCTGTTTTTGCTGTGGTTCGGCACGGGCCATACGCCGGGCAATGTTCCCTCCTCTGCTTATCGAAAGTTGGAACAGCAGATTTCCGGCATGAGCATGGAGGATATGGATGACTTTCTGCATGAAGAACTGGCCCGCACAGAGGGGCTGAGCCATATCTATAACATCCTGCGCACAGAAGCATACAACAACGGTCAAAAAGACGAACGTCTCCGCGAAACCTACGCCGATGATTTTGAACAGTATTATGATATTTATGAAGCAGGCGGGTTCCTGAAGTACGGGGAAACGCTGGCACAGGAATACCGTTTTCTGAACACCATCGTTCTGGAATTTGAGCAGGTAAACGGATACGAAGAATTTCTGACATCCATCGAACAGAAAGCCCGGCAGCTTTCCTCGATCTCTATTTTCGCGGAGAGCAAAAGCGGATACGACATGGAAAACATCCGTGTCACAGATGAAGCGTTCAGGGATATGCGCGGTACGTCCATTCAGTATTATCCGCAAAAAGGCATCATGACCGCACTGGATTTTGAACTTACGGATGTCGTAACCGTATTTGCGATGCTGCTCATTGCCACGGTGCTTGTCCGGGCCGAGCGGGACAACGGTCTGCTCGCGCTGGTGCGTTCTACTCCGGCGGGCAGGCTGCATACCGCTGGCGCAAAGCTGCTGGCACTGGGCGCAAGCCTCGCAGTTGTTCTGGCTTGCCTGTATGGCGTCAACCTTCTGTACTGCGGCGGGCTCTATGGTCTGGGGCCATTGAACCGCTCCATTCAAAGTGTGCCGCAGCTGATGCGCAGCACATGGAAACTGACGGTCGGCCAATATCTGTTCTGTTTTTTTCTCACGAAATGGCTGGCGGCATTCATCTGCGGTATATGGGTAATGCTGGCGATGCTGTTTGCCAGAAGGCTTTTCACGGGCGCATTGGGGGCTTTGGCTCTTATTGTATTCAACCTGTTCATCCGATCTGTTATCCCTGCCACCAGCAGATTGAATGTGATTAAATACGCCAATCTTATAAGTTTACTGCGCACCAATGAGCTGCTGGGCGGATACCGCAATCTGTATTGGTTTGATCACCCGATTCCTCTGCTTTTGGTGGAGTGTGTTGCCGCTGTTTTGTTCGGTATATTGTTTGCGCTGGCATTCTGCTTTATTTTCAGCCGTCACTATTTTACTGCAGCGGGACGTCGGACAGGCAGAAGACTTTTCAGGCGTAAAATTCCCGCATTCACGACGCCAATGCGTCAGGAAACCTACAAGCTGTTGGTGATGCAGGGCACAGCATTATTGCTTTTGTTATTTGCGGGGTTTCAAGTCTATACCGCAGTGACAACGGAAAGCTACATCGACGCGGACGAGATCTATTACCAATATTACATGAAGCATGTGGAAGGTCCGTTGACGCAGGAAAGTGTTGATTGGCTCTCGCAGCAGCAAGAAGAATTTCGCCCCATCTACCAGCTCAATGCTACGTTAATATCGAAAAAGGTCACTTTACAGGAATACCAGGCAATGATGCAGGGTTACTCCAGTTTGCAGCAGAAAATGAATGTATTCCAGCGTGTTATTTACAAGGCTCAGATGCTGAAAGAAAAACCTCGTATGGAAATGGTCTATGAATCCGGCTGGCTGAAGCTGTTCGATCAATACGACACGCAGGATTTGCCTGATACGCTTTGGGCATCTATCCTATGCGCAGTATGTTTTTCCGGGTTGTTCGCAATAGAACAGCAGACAGAGATGATCAAAGTCATCGGTACAACGCCGCTTGGACGGCGTGCCACCGTGCGGTACAAGCTGTTGCTTTCTTTTACTGTATGCGGCTTAATAACGGCGCTCAGCCTTTTGCCGCGCTTTTGGGGTTCTATCCGTGACTACGGACTTGGCACATGGATGGCTCCGGTTTACAGCATCAGCGAATATTACAACGCGCCGGAAATACCTTTGTTTTTAATGGCAGCAATCCAGACTTTTTTTCGATTGGCTGCGGTGAGCTGTATGGCCTGTGTAACGCTGGCTCTTTCGCAGCGGATTGGCAACACCTTTGGCGCAATGTTTGTGTCGCTGCTCATTTTTTCTCTGCCGCCGCTGCTCAGTGTCTCCGGCTTAACGAACGCGAAGTGGCTTAGTACATACCCGTTGTTCCACATCTGTGCGCTCTTTAGCGCGAGCACACAAGCAATCGGGATTATGGTTCTGTTCATCGCCTTTATAACTTGTTATCTCTGTTCAGAATTCTTATTTGCACATTTTATGTAAGAATCATTTATAATATAAAAATACGGGACAGCAACACATATAAATTAGAGGTCGTACTGGTGTCGAATATGATGATTCAAAAAAACATTTTCTTTTGCTTGAGGCATTCCTTTTCTTGATATTTTTGGTAGGATGTACGACGCGCAAAAATATATCAGGCGAAGAACACAAATATGAGCAACTTTCGGAATTGCCTGGAACAGACGCATACCAAGCGATTGAAACAATTTGTTCTCCTGAAGATGCTGCACTTATGGAAGAAGACTTCTACGAAGAAGCTAAACTATGGAGGTATGCAGCCCAAAAGGAAGTGTTCGTCTGTAGAGGAAAAGAAAAAATAGAAGCGAATATAGTGTTGAAGCTTTGTGAATACAAAGGATATTCGGCAATTTATGCGGTTATTGATTACGGTTTTGAAAATTCGGATGTTTGGGAGCAAACAAGTGAGGCATGGCTCAATATAAAAAACAGCCAAACGCCAGAAGCTTTGCCAGAGGCAACGCTCGGCGTGACTGTTACAGGAAAAGGGCTTCCCGATCCGATTTTGACCGTATGCTCCTTTTATCCTGACATATTTGATTTCATATAAAAAGAATATCCTTTGCTGAAAAAAAGTTTTCTTTCAAGTAACAAATCAGTTGCTATCCAAGTGCTGTTGCCGCACGAAATTGTAAAACTTCGTTTGGTGACGGCACTATTTTAGCTCATCGTCATAGTGCGCTTCTTCAGCTTAGCGGCGGCAAGCGAGGTAAGGGAATAAGCTTGGGTAGTGTTAACAGTTTTGCGCAAAATTGGTTTGCAGACTCTGGCATGAGTCAAGTCAGCCAGCAATGGAGACGTCCTCAATGGCAGCCTCCAGGTGCTTCACGTTCATGTACTTCTTGTTGCCCCACTGGGTACCGGCCACATGGCGCAGCCGGGCACAGACCAGCATCAGGGCAGAATTGCCGTCCGGGAAACTGCCCACCACACGGGTGCGGCGGCGGATCTCCCGGTTCAGCCTCTCAATGACATTGTTGGTGCGGATACGGGTCCAATGCTCACTGGGAAAATCACAATAGGTCAGAGTCTCCTCGATGCTGTCCTCCACCTTCTTAGCAGCCTCCTTCAGTTTCATGGACCGTAGTTCCTCCACCACGGCTTTAGCCTTTTCACGGGCGGCTTTCTTGCTCTCCTGGGCGTGGATCGCCTTGAGCATCTTGGCCACCAGCTTCACCTTTGAGCGAGGTGTGACAGAGAACACATTGCGGTAAAAGTGGACGGTACACCGTTGGTATTTGGCCTCAGGAAACACTTCTCCCACAGCCTCCAGCATACCAAGGCACTTTGTCTCCTACGATGAGTTTCACGCCGTCCAGACTACGACCACGCAGCCACTGGAAGAAACTGACCCAGCTGGCCTTGTCCTCCTTCATACCCTCTGCAGCGCCCAGAATCTCACGATATCCATCTTCATTGACTGCAATTGCCACAAGAATGGCTACATTTTCAAATTCTCCGCCCCAATTGCGGCGCAGGTAGATCCCATCCACATAGACATACGGATAACGCCCACCTTGCAGAGGACGGTTCCGCCAATCCTCGATGTGGACATACGCTTTCTTATTCAGCTCACTGATGGTGGAGGGAGAGACCTTGCTGCCCCACAGGGCCTCGGTGATGTCCTCCACACGCCGGACGGATACACCCGCCAGGTACATCTCGATAAGGGCCTCTTCCACACTGCTCTCCCGGCGGCGGTACCGCTCAATGATGGCAGTCTCAAAGGAGATCCCCTTGAGCTTGGGTACCTTGAGGGTGACATCCCCCGAAGTGGTGGTGAGGTTACGGTTATAGTGGCCACTGCGGTAGCCCTGGCGCTGCTCATTGCGTTCATACCGGGCAGGTGGGGCCAACCAGACCCACACAGGGAATAAAAATGAAAAATGGCTGCGGCCGCAAAAGACCTCATCCGCCCGGTCGGGCGGATGAGGTCGTCTTGGAACGATTTGAAAAATTCTGTTTTGCGGCGCCGGCCGAACTTGATCCCGGCGGTGCGCTCCAGCCCGGAAAGAGGGACGAAAAACGCCTGCCGGGGATGGCGGGCGTCCAATGCCATGCCCTATTTGAACAGGGGAGTATAAGACTGTGTAAAAGCGCGGCTGACTATCTGCCGGACACGGAAGTTCCGCACCTGGATCTGGCTGGCGTAGGTGCCCAGCCCCACTTTGCCGTGCTGCGTAATGGGGTGGGGGTCGAACATCTCGAGCACGAGCGCGCCGTCCACAAAAAGAAAGCAGTGGCCGTCAATGCTGCCGGCCTGGATAAAGTAAAGGCGCCCCCCTTCAAAGGGGAAAAGGGGAGTGGCAGCGCGCGGGAGGCAGGAGGGGTAGCGTTCGATGCCCGCTTTCCCGTCCCACCAGCCGGCGAGCCCGGCAATGTAGCTTTCGCCCGCATCGTCGTGGGCCATGTCCCAGCCGGCGGCGCACCAGGTAAAGTTGAGGTCGTTTTGGCAGGGGAGCACCGTGCGGCCCTCAAACTCCAGGAGGACGTTCCCGGGATAGTGCTTTTTGGAGTACAGGATGCCGCCGGAATTCCCGATGTGTTTGCCGCATATCCAGCCGTCTGTCACGGACCAAACGCCGTTTTGATGCTCCCAGTCCCGTTCCAGCGCGGCGTCGTCCTGCGGGCCGCGCGCGATGACGGGACTCTGCTCTAAGTCAATTTCCTTTTCCATGATGCGAAGAAAACGCTGTTCCATAAAGAACATCCTTTCATTTGTTTTACATATCGCAGGTGACAGAGAGGGAGAGCGATGTCCGGCTCCCGCCGCACTCCACTGAGATGCGGGCCGTTCCCGCCCGGCCGCAGGTCCTTACCCAAAAGGCGACGCACCCGCCGATGAGCCCAAAGGAGGCGGGACCCATGACATCGACGATGCCGTCCGTGCGGACCGATGCGGCGCCATTGTAAAAGGGGCAGAGATTTCCATGGGTGTCAAGCGCGCGCACGACGATGCGGGTGGCGTCGTATGTATCTCCGTCCGCCGCAAGAACGGTGTCGTCCGCAACAGCTTCCAGGCGCGCAAAGGATTTTATCTCGCCGGCCCGGCGCGTGACCGCGACCTCTCCGTTCACGATGCCCTCTAGCCTGAGGTCGTTTCCCGCCTGTCCCCAGCCCCCGGCGGATTCAAACAGCAGCGCGGTGAGGGCGCCGCGCTCCAGCCCGGCTTTGAGGGAAAGGGCCTCCAGAAAGGGATAATCCTCATCGAGCAGATCGGGCAGGATGCCCTGCGCGGCACGCTGCGTCACAAGATGCATGAAATCCGCGGCTAGATCCTCCGGCAGGGGCAGAGGGAGATTGCGCGGCATCAGATGGCTGATGCGGACGGGGGGATGGGGAAGGTGGGGGAACTGCGCGCGCTCCGGGTAGAAATCCCCCACGAGCGCGCCGTTTTTGTAAACGCGCACACAGTCGCAGTTTGTGGCGACCCATATGGGGATGATGCCGCCGCCGTCCCGCTCTCCCCGGGACACCAGGGAGAGCGGCTCCAGCACGGCGCCCTCGGCGAGGGGGCGCTGAGACATACAGGCGAGCCCCGCAAATTTGGGGATGCGGAACATATCGGAGACGCCGTGGTAGCATATCTTGTCTCCGGAGCCGAAGCAGCCGTGGGTGTTGTAGTCGAAGGCGCACCAGCTCAGCTCTCCGACGAGGTCGCTGCGGCCGAGGGCTTCGTCCCTCACGCGCAGATGGCGCATGGCGTGCTCCAGCAGGCGGGCTTCGGGGTCAAACCGCTTGGTGGGGTACATATGCCCGTTGCTCTCTGTCACGAGCAGGGGGACCTCCTGAGGAAGGCCGGTGATCTCCTGACGGGAGCGGAACACAAGGGGCCCTCCGCTGTGGATAAAATCATTGAAGGTATAGACGTCCTCCTGGAAATCGCCCCGGGGATGGCAGCGCACGCCGCCGGTCTGGCGCGTTTGATCCAGTTCGTGCGCTTTTGCGTTGGTGCGCGCATAGAATGCGGGGTCATCGGCGGATTCATTTATGCGCACGCCCCACAGAATGATGGAAGGATGGTTGTAATCGGCGCGTATCATTTCCTCCACGTTGCGCACGGCGGCATCCTGCCACGCGGGGCCGCCGATGTGCTGCCAGCCGGGGATCTCCTCAAATACAAGCAGCCCCAGTTCATCGCAGCGGTCGAGGAAATGGCGGCTTTGGGGGTAATGGCTTGTGCGCACGGTGTTGGCCCCCAGTTCCTTGATGAACTCGGCGTCCCGGCGCTGTATCCGCCGGGGCATGGCATTGCCGACATAAGGGTAGCTTTGGTGGCGGTTAAAGCCCACGAGCTTGCGCCGCCTGCCGTTGAGATAAAAGCCGTCGGGCCGAAACTCGCACAGGCGGAAGCCGAACCGGGCTGAGAGGCGGTCCAGCTCCTGCCCGTCCCGAAGCAGGGTGGTGCGGGCGTCATAGAGGACGGGCTCCTCCGGCGACCAGCGCCGCAGGGAAGAGGTGTCGTCAAAGGCGATATGCAGCACGGAACTGCCGGCGGGCGCCGGGAGAAGGGCCTGCAGCCGGGCGCCGTGGCCCAGGATGTCCGCCCTGAGCTGGGCATCCCGGGCAAGGGGCTCTTCCAGTTCGACGCGCAGTTCAAGGCGTTCGCCGCTTGGCGTGCGCACAGGGCTCACGGCAAGATGGCGGATGGCCTCGCGCTCTGTGACAAGGAGCGTCACCTCGCGGTAGATCCCGCCGTATGTCAAATAATCCACCACATTGCCGCAGGGAGGAAAATCTGCGCGCTCGGTGGAATCAACGCGGACGAGGAGGCGGTTTTCAGCGCCGGGGACAAGCAGTTCCGTCAGTTCCACGCGGAAGGCTGTGTACCCGCCCTTGTGGCTGCCGGCAAGGCGGCCGTTGCAGAACACCTCGGCACAGGCCATCACGCCCTCAAAAGCCAGGAACACACGCCGGCCCGCCCAGGAGGCCGGCGCACAGAGCAGGCGCAGATAACAGGATACGAACTGATAGGACGTTTCATCGAGATAATTGTACGGCAGGAGCGTGTTGGCGTGCGGAAGTTCGACCTGTTCGCCCGGCGGCGGGCAGGAGGGGGAAAAATCATTCTCTGAAAACCCGCGGGCAAAGAACCAGCCGCGGTTGAGGGGGATGGTTTCACGCATGGTAGACCTTCCTTTCCGATGTGGTGTGGCGCTATGTGTCCGAAGAAGCGGAGGCGTGCGGGAGGCTGTCGAGAGCTTCCCTGCGCCCGCGCGGGCGCACTGCGTTGCGATATTCCCGCGGAGAGATGCCGTGCTGCTTTTTGAAAATATTGGAAAAATAGTGCGGGTCCTCAAATTTTAGCTTGTGGGCGATCTCCCGGCAGGGGAGCTGCGTCGTGCGCAAAAGGTTTTCTGCGGCGCGCATCTTCTGGCGCAGAAGATAGGCGTAGGGTGTCTGGCCATATGTCTTGCGGAAAAGCTTGATGACATAATCGGGAGAACGGTAGACGAAGGCGGAAAGTTCCTCGATGCTGACCCGGCTGAAAATATGGTCGTCCAAATAATTGCGCAGCAGCTGCGCCTCGTCCGAGATATCGTCGGCTGCGTTTTCGGCTGAGTACAGGGCGGAGGCGAGTTCGTGGAATTTGATGGCGCAGCGCTGAAAAATCTTTTGCTGGGGCTCTTTCAAAAAACAGAGGGCATAAAAATCGCGGAAGATCTGTTCGTTCCAAAAGCTGGGGATGAGCACGGTATCCTGCAGGCCGTAGGCGCGCAGGAGGTCCTCGGCAAGGTTCCCTTTCAGATTGCAGAAGATTTTTATCCATGGGTCTTTTTCATCCGCAAAATATGCATGGCGGCTGCCCTGGTGCAGGATATAGACATCCCCCTCGGAGGGGGAGAATTGCCGGCCGTTGTACAATACCGTGCCATGCCCGCGGATGACATATTCCACAACGGTCACATCGGAGACGTCGCGCTCGCAGTAATAGGTCCCGTCGCAGTAAGAGATGCCGGTGAGCTCCACAAGGAACGGCGCGGAGAACCCCTCTGTATAAAAGAAGCGGAGATCTTCTTTCAAATTATATTACACACCTTTTTATTGTTTATTCTATTTAATATGCAGTAAGATAATGATATAATCCAAATCGGATGATGTCAAGAGGCATTTGCACCATCAAAAAAACGGGAGGCGTTTTTTATGAAGCTAAGAGCTCCGGCGGTCCCCCTTATCACGGTGGACCCCTATTTCAGCGTTTGGTCGTGCCGGGATGCGCTGAATGAGGCGGCCACCTGCCACTGGACAGGGCACACCAACACGATCAACGGCCTGCTGTCGGTGGACGGCGCATTATACCGCTTTATGGGCGGGGAGGAGGCAGGCGGCCTCCCCATGGAGCAGATATCGCTGGAGATCACGGCGCTTGCCACGGAATACTGCTTTGAGGCCGCCGGGGTCCGGCTCACGGCGCGCTTTTTCACGCCCGTCTTTGCCGATGATCTGACGCTTTGCAGCAGGCCTGTCTCCTATCTTGAACTGCGGGCTGAGAGCACGGACGGCATCGAGCACCGGCTGGAGGCGGAGATCAGCGTGTCGGAGGAGCTGTGCCTCGACACGGCGCGGCAGGAGCCGGTGACGCTGGAAAAACTGTGCCCGGCGCCTGGTGTGTCCGCTGTGCGGATGGGCGGGACGACACAGCCCGTTCTCGGCAACGCGGGCGACGACACACGCATCGACTGGGGTTATTTTCTCCTGTGCGTACGCGGCGGCCGGGCGAACTGGCGTGTCCACAACGGGGAGACCTTTGCGGTGGCCGCGGCGGAGCTTGCGGCGGGGCCCGCGCTGTTTGCATTTGCCTATGATGATATCTATAGCATTGAATACTTTGGAAAACGGCTGAAGGCGTACTGGAAGCGCGGGGGCAGGACGATCGAGGATGCCATCGCGGACGCCTTTGCCGATTATCCGGCGCTCTGCGCGCGGGAACAGCGCTTTTCAGAGGAGCTTCTGCAGAGGGCGCGGCAGGCGGGCGGCGAAGAATATGCGGAACTGCTGACGCTGGCATACCGTCAGGTGATGGCCGCGCACAAGCTGGTGGAAGACGAAGAAGACGGCCTCCTGTATATCTCCAAGGAGTGCCTCTCCAATGGCTGCGCCGCCACGGTGGATGTGAGTTATCCGTCCATGCCCATGTACCTGTACTATAATCCCGCGCTGGTGGAGGCCATGCTGCGCCCGGTGTTGCATTATGCCAAAAGCGATGCATGGACTTTTGAATATGCGCCGCATGACGAAGGGTGCTACCCGATACTCAACGGGCAGGTGTACCCCAATGGCCCCGAGCACAGGATGCCCATTGAGGAGTGCGGCAATATGCTGGTGATGGCTGCCGCCGCTGCCATCGCCGGCGGCAGCACCGCGCTGTTTGAGGAGAACCGGGCGCTGTTCAGCCAGTGGGCCGACTATCTGCTCCGCTATGGCGCGGACCCCGAGGACCAGAACTGCACGGATGATTTCTTCAAGCATCTGCCCCACAACTGTAACCTGGGGGTGAAGGCCGTGATGGGCGTCGCGTCCATGGCGCTGCTGCTTGCGCGCAGCGGGGACGGCGCGGCGGCGGAGCAGTATTGGGAAAGGGCCCGCGGGATGGCCCGCGACTGGGTGCAGCGGGCGGCGCAGGACGGTGGGGGCTACCGGCTCGCCTTTGACCAGCCGGGCACCTACAGCCTCAAATATAATATTGTCTGGGATAAGATATTCGGCACGGGCCTGTTTACAAAAGCCGAACTGGAGGCTGAGTTTGAGACGTATTGGAAGTATATGAACCCATACGGCGTCCCGCTGGATTGCCGCGGAAGCACCTCCAAGACGGACTGGCTGGCATGGACGGGCGTGCTGGCGCCGGACAGGGAGCAGTTTGCCCGCTTCATGGCGCCCGTCTGGAGATATTTCAACGAAACAGAAAACCGCGTGCCGATGTCTGACTGGTACAGCACTAAGACGGCCAAACACTTTTATGTGCAGCACCGCTCTGTGCAGGGGGGGCTGTTCATCAAGCTGCTGGAAGAAACAGGCCGGTGCCGCTGTGAAAAAGCGGCGGAGAGCCGATGAGGAAGGGTGGCGGAGGTATGGATTTTATAACGCGGCTGAACAGCATTTGCCGCCCCGGTGAAAAAAAACGCCTTTGCGAGGCCGCCTTTGACGCGGAAGATGATGCCCTGCGCGATGTTTTGAAAAAAGCGGGGCCATTTGCGAAACTGGGAGAGGCGTGCTGGCGGCGCGTCGTTTTGGCGCAGGGCTTCCCGGAGGCGGTGGCCGGACGGCTGAAGGCGCTGGGCGCCGCGCCGGAGGAGCTTGGCCGCCGGGATGCGTTTGCCGTTTGCGGGGAAGGGGACGCGCTCACGATCTATGCGAACGACAGGCGGGGCTGGATGTACGGGGCAAACGATATGCTTTGCCAGGCGCAGGCCAACGACGGCTTTGTGGAGGGGGGCGTGCGCTTTGCCTCCCCGCAGTGCCCCTTCCGCGGCCTCAAGCTGTATTTGCCTGCGCGGGACGCGCTCGACCAGTTTTACAAGGTCGTGGATATGCTGGTATATTACCGCTATAATACCGTCATCCTCGAGGTGGGCGGCGCCATGGAGTACAAGCGTCATCCGGAGATCAACGAAAGCTGGGTGGAGTACTGCCGGGAGATGGGCCGCTACCCGGAGCGCGCGGACGAAGTGCAGAATATGTTCGGGTGGGTGAAAAATTCCATCCATTTTGAAAACGGAGGGGGCGGCTGGCTGCCGCAGGACACTGTTCGCCAGCTACTGGCCTATTGCCAGCAGCGGGGGCTGGAGGTCATCCCCGAGGTGCCGTGCCTCAGCCATGCGGATTATCTGCTCAACGCCCATCAGGAGCTGGCAGAGCGCCCTTATGACCCGTTCCCGGACTCCTATTGCCCCTCGAACCCCGCCAGCTATGAACTGTTGTTCGATGTTATGGATGAGGTCGTGGAGGTGTTCCAGCCCCGTGTGATGCAGATAGGCCACGATGAATATTACAGCGTTGGCGTCTGCGACGTCTGCCGGCAGCGGGACCCCGCCGATATCCTCGCGCAGGATATCACGCGCATTCACGATCATCTCGCCGCGCGCGGGATACGGCTGATGTACTGGTCGGAAAAGATGCTCAACCACATTACCAGCTGGGGAGAGGGCCTGGGTGGCGCCGAGCGTCACTGCAAATGTTCCCGCAACACGGTGCACCACATCCCCGCCACATGGGAGGCCATCGACAGGATCCCGCGCGACTGTATAGCGCATCACTGGTACTGGGCCCTGCGGGAGGAGCACGACCAGGTGTTCCTCTCCCGCGGTATGGACATGACATATGGAAACTGGGACCCGCGCGGCATGGTGAACTGGCAGAAACGTGTAGAGGCCGGCGCGCTGGGGGGGGCACCCTCACATTGGACCACGCTGGACGAAGTGACGATGCAGCGCAACGGCGTTCTGCTTTCGCTTGTGTTCGGGGCGCATCTGCTGTGGCGTCCGGATTATGCCGACAGCCGGTATGACGAGTTGCTGCGGGCGAGCATGGAAGAGCTGTATCTGTATCACAACCGGGAAACGCTGGCAGGGCCTCATTTGGAGTTTACACATATGACAACGATCTGGCACGAGCATGTGTATATCACAAGCGCCCCTATGCAGACGGAGAAAGATGCGGTGGGGAAATATATCGTCTCTTTCCAAAGCGGGCGAACACTGGAAATCCCGCTTGTTTATGGCGTCAATATCATGAACCAGGCGCGGGAGTGGGACCGTTGCAGGAATGAGGAGTGGGACTGCTACGACGTGGACGCGGCGCTCGCCGAGGTGACAGCTTCCACACTGCCCATGCTGCAGCCAGACGGCACAACGCAATTCCGCTTTGTGGTGAAAAACCCGTGGCCGGAAGATCCTGTTGTCGGGGTGCGCACGGAAAAGACATGCGGCGACGCGGGCGAGATATACTTGACGAACTTTTCTGCGCGGCAGTCGTTTGCGAACAGCGGGATGGTGCGGGCCTGCACAGACCCGCACCGCCGCGCGAAAACACCGCTGGTGTGAAACGGAAGGACGGAACGATTTATGAAAGACAGGGAACGGACCCCGTCATTTCTGTTCCCGAGGGACGGAGATGTGATGGTGGGAGGCGCCGACGGCGCCGTGTGCGACGGCGGGCTGATGATCACCGCCGTTATAGCGGCGCCTGCCGGGGCAGCCGTTCTGGTGAACGGCATGCCCGCGCGAAGGAACGCGGAGGGGCTGTTTGAGGCGGACGTTTTGCTGGACGGCCCGCACAACCGGCTGGAGGCAACGGATGCGACCACGAGCGCGGGCGAAACGGTCACGGTGTATGTTTTTTGGCGAGCCTGGCGCACCTATCGCTTTACAGTGGACGATTTTATCCGCTCGTTTCAAAACCTGAACGAACATCGGGATGTATACGGCTCCATTTTCGAGGACCCTTACCTCGGGCTCTTTCGGGATGCACACCTTCTCTATGGAAGCAGGGTACACATTAACGCTTTTTACGGGACGGACGACGGGGCTTTTGATCTGTCGATGATGACGGACCGGTTCCGGCCGGAGCTCGAGGCCAACGCGGACTGGCTCTCTTTTTCCTTCCACGCGCTTCGCGAACATCCGGATCAGCCGTATCGCAGCGTCGGCTATGAAACGATGAAGCGCGACTGTATGCGCGCCGTCGGGGAATTGCGCAGGGTGGTGGGCGATGCCGCGCTGCGGGACACCACCACGCTGCACTGGGGCGCATCAAACCTGGAAGGCGCGCGGGCCCTGCGCGCAATGGGATACAGGGCGCTGTGCGGATATTTTACGTTTTGCCGTGGAGAACCACATTATGAGGGATGTTATGAGCAGGGAGAGCCGATCGTATCGTATTATCTGAAGCAGGAGCAGGTGGCCAATCTAGAGCATCGCTGCTTTTGGGTGGACACACGGGAGGATATCGTTTTTGCGCGGCTGCATATGGTTTTGAACGCGGGGGACCTGACGGCGGATCGGGTGGCTCCTTTCCTGGATGCGCTGTATGCGCGCCCGGCGGAGAGCGGTTTCATACAGATGGTCATCCACGAGCAGCATTTTTACCCCGACTATACAGCGTATGAGTCCGACTATCGGGAACGGATCATGGAAATGGCCCGCTGGATGCAGGAACACGGATATCGGCCGGTGAGCCTTTCCGACGTTATTGCAGCGCCGGGTCCGGCTGTGTGACAAAGCAAAGGCGCGCCGCAGGAATCTTTCCTGCGGCGCGCCTTTGCTTTGTCATGGGTCAGAGGCTGGGGGCAGTGTCACGCCGGGCGCTGCATAGCCGTGTTTATATTGTTTGGGCGTCAGCCCGGTCACGCGTTTGAACGTCTTGAGAAAGTAGAAATAATCGTTGAACCCCAGTGCAGAGGCGATTTCACCGATGGAATGTTCCCCGGAATCCAGCATCTTTTTTGCCTTTTCGATGCGGAGGTCGGTGATGTATTTGAGGAAGGTTTTGCCGGTCTCTTTTTTGAACACCTGGCTCAGATAATTGGCGTTCAGGTTCATTTCGCGGGCGAGTTCCCCCAAAGAGAGGCCGCGGTCATAGTGCGTGTCGATGTAATTGATCATCTGCAGGAAGCTGGCGTTGGACAGGGCGCTGGCGCCGGGAGGGGGCAGCCTGGCGGAGACGCGCTCTTGCAGTGCGGCAAGCAAAGTGGAAAAGCTTTTGAACTGGAACACCAGCTGTTCGGGGCTGTAGATGTTATCGGTGGAAAATGCGGCGCCGAAAGCGTCGCTAGAGGAGAGGATGGTGTACAGGCACCATACGGAACGCAGGGTGAACATGCGCCCCGCCTCCCCGTGAAAAGCGTCCAGCAGGGCGGCTGTGCGCGCCGCGTCGCACTGCGCAGCGGCCTGTGCGATCTCCCGCAGCACGGGAGCGGCGTGGTCCTCCTGCTTTTCTGAGAAGAGCTTGCTTTCGGGTTCCACGAAAAACTGGAAGGCGGAGTTGTTGAGTTTTTGGATGGTTCGGGGCAGATCGTCCGCAGAACAGCCTTCCTCCGTAAAACTGAGTCCGCGGCTCTGAGCGTCCTGCAGGTAGGCATGGACATTCTCCGGGGCAAATGGCTCTGTGGAGATATATGCATCCTGCCGGTATCCCAGCCGCAGAGAGATGCGTTTCTGCTGCGGAGACAGCGGGAGAGGCGCTTTCCCCACGCACACGGCGGCATAGTACACATCTGCGTGCAGACCAAAGTACGTCAGGGTGCGGGCGAATTCTCCACTGTCTGCATTTTGGAGCGCGTCCAAAAGGTCATCGTGATCCGGCGTCTGGGAGTTCTGCCGAAGCTGATGCACGGCCCGCTGCAGGTGGCGTTTGAGCTCGTCATACTCCAGCGGCTTAAGACAGTACCCCAGCGCGCCGTAACTGAGAGCCTTTTGCGCATAGGAGAATTCTGCAAAGCCGCTGATGATGATGGTCTGGATGCTGCGCTCCATCTTTGATATCCGCTGGCACAACGACAGGCCGTCGATATTGGCCATGCGGATATCGGTGATCACGATGTCGATGGGCGTGCTTTCGATGCAGGCCAGGGCCTGCTCGCCACTCTGCGCCACAGCGGATACTGTAAGCCCCAAAGCGCCCCAGTTGATCGAGCACTGGAGGGCGTCGGTGACAGAGAGCTCGTCATCGACAAGAAGTACATGGAACATATCGCTACAACTCCTTTTGGTCAGCGGAAGAAAGCGGAATACGGAGCGTCACACAGGTGCCGTCGCCCGGCGCGCTCGAGAGCAGGAGCCCATATGCATCTCCGTATTGCAGCCGCAGCCGTGCGTTGATATTCACCAGCCCGAGGTGCTGGTTGGTGTCGCAATGGCTAGCGGCGAGGCGCCGCTCCAGTTCTGACAGTTTTTCAGGGGATATGCCAAGGCCGTTGTCGCGGATGGTGATGCGCAGCAGGCCGCCTTCCGTCTGTGCGCCGATGTAAAGCACGCCGCCTTTCTCCCGCGCCTCAAGCCCGTGGATGAAGGCGTTTTCCACCAGAGGCTGCAGCAGCATTTTGAGCACAGGGACCCTGGCAGCCGGAGCAGAGATATTATACAGCGTTGTGATGCGCTCGCCAAAGCGCGCCTGCTGGATGCTGACATAGAATCTCACGATGTCGATCTCCTGTGCGAGGGGCACGAGCGGGTCGCCTTTGGCGGTATAGCGGTATATCTTGCCCATTGCGCTTGTGATGAGGGAGACGTGCTCGATGTCGCCCCTAATGGCCATGACCCGTATGAGTTCCAGCGTATTGTAGAGAAAGTGCGGGTTGATCTGGCTGCGCAGGACATCGAGTTCGGCATTTTTTTGCAGCACCTCGGCTTCATACAGGGCGTTGGATTTTTGCAGTATCTCACTGGTCAGCGCATTGATGGATATGAGCAGATCCGAAAAATCCTGTCCTACAGCCCGCAGCTCTGAGCAACCGTTCAGAACAAGGGGGCTGTCCAGCTTGCGCAGCTTGTTTTCGCGTATGAATGCAATGGTGTTGGAGAGCTCGTTGAGCGGGGAGACCACGCTGCGGTAGAATACGCCGTTGCCCAAAAGGAGAAGGCCGGCAAAAATGAGGAGGAATACCGCGGTGGCGATGTAAAATGAATCGAGCGACGGCTGTATCTGCAGCTGGTCTACAGCGCACAGCAGTGTGCTGCCGATCTGCGGCAGAGCGGTGGTCTGCACGAGATACGAGCCATAGTGTGCCATGGATGTGCTGTTTTGCGGCAGTTTTTCGGATGACGGCTGCGAGAGGAGGGGCGTCAGTTCGGGGGGGACCGCGCCGCCAGGCACGCCGAAAGAGAACGAATCCCCTTTGGTGTCGGTCAGCACCAGATGGCAGCCCGGGATCTGCGGGGTCGGAAACTGCGCGCCGGCCAGTTCCACAGAGATCAACAGGGCGCCCACCTGGGCGCGCCCGGAATAGTAGTTGTAGCCGAAAACAAGGCACGCCCCGGCTTTGGGCTGGGCGGGCTGGAAGATGCCCAGCGGCACGGGAGCGCGCTGCTGCGGCAATGCGGCGAGCATCTCGTCCAGCTGGCCGGGCAGATAGAGGTTCGACCAGCGGATGAGGTCGTTCGCAAAGGCGACTTCCGTGATGACGCTGCCGCTCATTTTGATGGAGGCAACAGCGGTGTTCACGCCGCGAACGATATTCGGTGAGATCTGTTTCCAGGAACCGGCTTCCAGTAGCTGCCGGCAGGACTCTTCGTATTGAAGCTGGATAAAGGCGCTGTCTATCTGCCGTATCACATCAGCGACGGCAGCTTGAAAATCTTTTTGGTCCTCCCAGGCATATTGCAACCCTTCCTCCAGCAGCGCCTGACTTGCGGAATAAACCAGTATGCCGCAGAAAACGACGAGAATGGCGAACAGGCTGATGAGAAACAACAGAAACTGTGATTTCACACTGCGCCCCCGCCCGCTTTTTTTGCGCTTTTCCATGATGCGGCGCCGCTCCTTCCGATGGGGTCATGTGCATGGCCCGCCTCTGTGAATGAAAACTCTCTTCTTAAATATAAATGCAAAACAGCAGGACATTCAATGGGCTGCGGGCCTATTTGTGAAAAGTGCCCACAAGGGAGCGATGTTTCTTGTGCTTTTTTTCTGTCCGTTTCTCAGAAATATGGAAATTTATCAGATGTGTTTCGCAAAAATGGAGAAATTTTTGAAATGCATTGAAAAATCACACAAAAAACTCATTTTTAGCACGGGGATATTTTGATATAATATCAACAGAAAGAAGTCCTGTGGAACTTGAGGATGGGCTGTATACCTAATGCAGGCCACAACGTGAGAAAGGGGCCGTTTGGGAAGATGCGGGCGAAAAAACACGCAAAGACCCTGGTGCAGATCAGAAACGACTGGCTGCTGTATCTTTTGCTGCTGCCTGTGCTGGCGTGGTATCTCATATTCTGTTATGCGCCCATGGCGGGCATCGTGCTGGCATTCAAGGATTTCAGCTTCAAGGGAGGGATTTTGGGAAGCCCGTGGGTCGGCCTTCAGAACTTCATCAAAATGTTCGAGGACCCGCTGTTTTTCAGAGCCGTAAAGAATACGGTGATATTCAGCCTGGGGCGCATCGCCTTCCAGATGCCGTGCGCCATCCTCCTCGCTGTGGCGCTCAATGAGATGCGGTTCAAAAAATCCAAAAAGGCGATCCAGACCATCGTTACGTTCCCGCACTTTATCTCTTGGGTCGTGCTCTCGGGCATGCTGATTAATCTCTTTGGTTCGACGGGCGTTGTCAATCAGATACTGAACGCTGCGGGAGCAGACTCCATTGCGCCCATCACGTCGGCTGGTTCCTTCCGCGGCTTCATATGGCTGAGCGGAATCTGGAAAGAGGTGGGCTGGGATTCCATCATCTATCTCGCGGCCATCACTTCCATTGACCCGGGTCTTTATGAAGCGGCCGCGGTGGACGGTGCAAACCGCCTGCAGCGCATATGGCATGTCACGCTGCCCGGGATCCGCAGCACGGTGTGCATCATGCTTATCCTGTCCGTGGGGTCCATCCTGACGAATGGCGGCTTTGACCAGATATTCAACCTGTACTCGTCCCCTGTCTACGGCGTGGCGGATACTTTGGATACATATGTCTTTCGAGAATCCTTCATCACCGGCGGCCTTGATTACGGCTACACCACGGCCATTGGGATGTTCAAATCAGTCATCGGCATCATTATGATAACGGCCTGCAACAAGATCGTAACAAAGGCCGGAGAGAGCGGGCTGTTTTGAGGCGTGGCCTCATTACGGAAGAACAGAGAGGTGTGCAATGAAACAGGCGAAGGTCAGAAAAGAGCGTTTTTCAAAGGTGTCCGCGTTCGATGTCGTATTGCTTGCAGTGCTGGGGACGCTGGCGCTGGTCACCCTCTATCCTTTTTACCAGGTGCTCATCATTTCGGTTTCGGACACTGTGGCGTATGCGCAGCATCCTTTGTATGTCCTGCCATATGTATTTGACATAACGGGATATCAGACGATTTTTAACGACCCCAACTTTTACAGCGCCCTAGGGGTGACGCTTTTTGTCACAGTAGTGGGGACGATGCTGAATATGCTCCTTTCCGTTTCCGGCGCTTATGTGCTGTCGCGAAAGACGCTTGTGGGGAGAAATTTTTTCCTGGGGCTTATTCTGTTCACGATGCTTTTCAACGGAGGCGTGATCCCCACCTATCTGGTGACAAAAGGCATCGGCCTTGTGAATAACATATGGGTCATGGTGCTGCCCGCTGCCATCAGCACATACTATCTCATCATCATGAAAAATTATTTCGTCTCGCTCCCGCCCAGCCTGCTGGAGGCGGCGAAGCTGGACGGCGCGAACGAACTGACGATCCTTGTGCGCATCATCATCCCGATCTCTATGCCGTTTATGGCGACGTTTTTCCTGTTTTACGCGGTGGAACGATGGAACGAGTGGTACCAGGCGTATCTGTATATCAACCAAACGCAGATACAGCCGTTACAGATATATCTGCGCAATGTGCTCATCAGCATGAGCAATAACCTCTCCTCTATTGCAAAGCAGATGATGCAGTCGCACACGCAGAAGGTGAGCTCGCAGGCAATCCAAATGGCGACCATTGTTGTCACCACCGTTCCGATTCTCTGTGTGTATCCTTTTGTGCAAAAGCATTTTGTGAAAGGCGTTATGATTGGCGGGATCAAGGAATAAGGCGGAGGCGCAGTGTTTCCGCATTAATTATAATATATAAACAGGAGGAAAAGACAATGAAAAGAGCGAAACGTTTTTTGGCACTTGGTATTTGTGCAGCCCTTCTCATGGCGATGATGGCGGGCTGCGGCGGTGCGCCGTCGTCCGCGGCGCCGGCCTCCTCGTCCGGCAGCGCAGGCAGCACGTCGCAGGCGGTGGAGGGGAATGAGGAGCATCTCAACATCACAGTGGGTTACTGGGACGTGGAAGCGGCGCTGGCCAATCGGGAGACGGACACTGTGCTCCAGACCATCGAGGAAAAATTCAATGTGACATTCGAGCCTGTCAATGTGACCTGGGACGACTACAGCCAAAAGTTCCAGCTTTGGGCCAGCAGCGATTCGCTGCCCGACCTTTTCGCCAGTGATGTGCGCACGACAGCCACCTTTGCGGAGTGGGCAAACGATGGCCTGTTGCACGAGATCCCACAGGATCTGTCGGCCTATCCGAACTTGGAGAAGTATCTTAACAGTCCCGAGGCCGACACCTGCATGGTCGGCGACAAGATGTACTGCATTTTCCGCCAGACCTATACAGAGCAGGCGGAGACCGTAGAGGATCGCTCGATTGTTTACCGTTGGGATCTCGCACAGAAGGCCGGCATCACGGAGGAGCCCACCAACTGGGAGGAGTTCCGCACCATGATCAAGGCCATCATCGAGGCCGACCCCGAGGGCAAAAATATTCAGGGCATGACAGCCTGCGGCCCGGATTACCCCGTGGGCGTGTTTTTCACCTACAGTATGCCGGCGGCAGTCGTGGGCGGCAATACGTTCCGTTGGGTGGACAACGGCGACGGCACCTATGTGCCCGCTTATTTTGCAGGCGAAAATTTGGGAGACGCGGCAGTGCCCACTTGGCAGCTCCTGCGCGATATGTATAGAGAGGGCACCATCGAGGCCGACATCGCTCTGGCCACGAACGACCAAGCCTACAACAAATTCCTCAACGGGCAGTGCGCCGCCATGCTGGCGACAGGCTTCTGCGGCCCGTGGGAGGGCATGATTCAGTACTGGGAAGAGGTCAACGGCAGCAACTATGCCGACGCCGTGAAATGCCTCGACCTCATGCCGGGCGTGGATGGCAATGCGTACTATTGGATATGGGATTACGCGTGGAGCGAGTCCTACATCTCCTCAAAGGTGGACGATGTAAAGATGGATCGCATCCTGCAAATCTATGATTATTTGTTGTCTGACGAGGGCGTTATGCTGAGCCGTTACGGTGTTGAGGGTGACACCTATGAGATCGTGGACGGCAAGTATATCCAGGAGAGCGAGGATCGCGCCATCAAGTATCCCAGCACCGCGATGTTCCATGACCTGGTGGCCTGGACGCCCGAGCTGCCCAATGGGTATGAGTTCAAGTCAATCATCCCGCAGGAACTGCTGGACATTTCCGAGGCCCGCGTCGAGGCCGCGCGCAACGCACCCGTGCCGGAATTTGACACGCGCTATACCGACATTTTCATTTCCCTGGGCACGGATTTCGGCCTGTCCCTCGCAGATGATATGCTCACCATCATGACGGGGAATCAGCCTGTGGAGGAAATGTGGCAGGCTATTCTTGAGAATTACAAATCACAGGGCCTGGAAGACATTATCGAACAGGTGAATGCAAAGGCGAAGGAACTGGGGTATCAGAGCTGAACCCCATAACGGGCGGCTTTTGCGATAACAAAAAAGCGCAGACCATACGGTCCGCGCTTTTTCTGAGGAGAGATGGATTGTGTGTGAAAAGAGCTCTTTGTGCGGCGTGGTAACGGCGCGCGAGGAATTTTTGTACCCGGATATGCAGCTGGACGTTTTGCCTCAAACAATTTCTGTCGCCATGCCGCGCAATGGGCGGCCGGGCATTCAGCTTTTGCTGCGCACGGCCGCTTCGGAAGCCGTGTGCAGCGTGAAGGGCGATGGCTTTTCGGCCGAATATTTTTCCATGATTTCCGTACCGGTGGAATATAATACAGGCGACGGCCTCCAGCAAGGAGGCGCTATGGTGCTGACGGACAGGCCTGCGGACAGGCCATCCTATGCCGCCCGGCTCGCGCCGTTTCATGTATATGACTGCCTGCGCCCTGCGCCCGAAGGGCGGGTGCTCGCACAGGCGGGGCTTATAGCGTGCTATATATGCCTTATGCCGGAGCGCAGCCTGTGCCCCGGCTGCCGCAGCCTTGTGCTCAAGGTGCGCTGCGGAGCGGAGGAGCATCAGTGCCGACTCGAGGTGCATGTATATGATGTGCTCGTGCCGGAGGGGGATTTTTCCGTTACGAACTGGTTCAGCTTGGAGGCAATCCAGCGGTTCCACCATGTGGAGAAGGGCACGCCGGATTACTATGACATGGTGTGCCGGTATGCCCGCGCGATGCGCCGAGCCCGGCAGACAATGTTCTATATCGAACTGGACAGCGGCTGCATCGCGTCGCGCGCGCCGTATGTCTTCAACTTTGACCACCTGTGCCCCTTGATCAAAATCTTTTTTGAGGAGGGGATGCAGACGCTGGAACTGGGGCCGCTGCTGAGCAGAGGATTTCTGCCGGACGGGAGCCCGGATATGTATACGGCGGATTTCAAATGCGCCATAGCGCCCGAGGTTTCGGTGGATTCTTTTGAGGGCTATGCGCTCATGACGGGTTTTATACGCGCGCTGGCAGATTTCCTGCGGGAAAACGGCTGGGCGGAGCGAGTGGTATTCCACATTCATGATGAACCCGATATCCACTATAAAGATGATGAAGCGCTGCAGGCACGCAGGCGGCAGTACTTTTTCACGGCAGACATCCTGCGCCGGCATTTGCCGGGTGTGCGTGTGATCGAAGCGGTGGAATCAACGGCTTTCCGCGGCGGCGTGGATATTTGGGTGCCTGTTACGGCCAGCTATGAAAAACACAGGGAAGAGTTCGCGCGGCTGGCACAGATGGGAGAAGAGGTGTGGACGTATGTTTGCTGCACCCCGCAGGGCCATTGGCTCAACCGCTTTTTGGATATCCCTCTGCTGCGCGGGCGGCTGTTATTTTGGGGCTGCGCGTCAAACAGGATGAGCGGCTTTTTGCACTGGGGCTTCAATCAGTTCCAGCTGGGGATGGACCCCTTTGTCGGAACAAGCTGCCCCAACCACACGGGTATCGGGACAAATTTCCCCTGTGGGGACAGTTTCATCGTTTACCCGGGCGAGGATGGGCCGTGGCTCAGCATGAGGCTGGAGGCGGCGCGGCGCGGCGCCGAAGATGTGGCGATGTTGCGTCTGCTGCGGGAACAGGACGAGAAGGCGCACGACGAGCTGGTGGCCCGCGCTTTTACCAATAACGAAGCCTATGAGGATGACACCGCCGTCTTTGAGGGGATCTATGAGACGCTGCTGCGCACTTTGGAACAGAACGGGAAACATTAGGCCGTGGATTCGCAAGAGAAGCGATGGTGAAAAAAGGAGGAAAAAATGAGCAAGCGCATTTTGAGCGCCTTTATGGCGTTTTGTATGTCGTTGGCGCTGCTGGCGGCGCTGGCATCCCCGGTGTCCGCTTCTGAGGTGCCGGCGGGCACGAGCAACGCCTGGGACGGATTCCCCGCGGCGGAGGCGCTGGATCCGGATGCCGTGAATACATATGCGCCGTCCGGCCCCTGGGCTTTTGAGACGGCGCCGCTGGGCACCACCGGCTTTGTGCCGATGCAGAGCGTTTACCGCATCGACACATACGGCGCGCAGTTTTCAGTCTCCTCAAACATTGCATCAGCGGGGGCGCCCCAATGGGGAGGTTATGCCAATTTCTTGGATACAAGATGGGTGTTTTTGGGAGATGCCCTCAGCGCATTTGCCTACACCGCGCCGGCAGAGGGCACAGTCGAACTGGGGGCGGCGGCGCCCGTCGCCGTAGACACGGCCGGGAACGGCGTGAACATCGCGGTCTATAAATCCAACGCGGCGGGGGCGGCCGTCCGCATCTGGCCGGCGGAAAATGAGTGGCAGCTCCTCGGCGGCGAGGAGGGGGCGCTGGGGACACAGGCTCTCCCCTATGGTTTTGAGCCGATCCAGATATCTATCCACGCGGGCGAGAGGGTGTATTTTGTCATGGAGCCCAATGGGGATGCTGCGGACGATTATATGACGTGGGAGCCCACTGTGACATATCTCAATGGGGAATATGACGCGGCAAAGGACCCGGCGGCAGAACCGGAGCCCGAAACAGAGCAGGGGCCCGCAGAGCAGGAGGCAAGCAGTGCGTGGGAGCACTTTCCGGCAACGGAAGCGCTCAGCAGGACGCAGCCTAACGACTATGTGCCGGAGGCGCCGTGGTCGTTTGAGACAGCGCCTTTGAACACCACGGCTTTTGTTCCCATGCAGGATATATATTATATCAACACATACGGCGCCCAGTTTTCCATTTCGTCGAATATCACGGCGGTCGGGGCGCCGCAGTGGGCGGGTTATGCGAATTTCCTCGATACAAGGCGGGTGTTTCTGAGCGACAGCCTCAATGCCTTTGTCTACACATCGCCCAAAGCGGGCACTGTTGAGCTGGGGGCAGAAAGACCGATCACGGTGGACGCCTGGGAGGGCGGGCCAAACGGCGTGAACATCGCGGTGTATAAATCCAATGCTTCCGGCACGGTCATACCGATATGGCCTGCCGGCAGCCGCTGGCAGCATTTGGGCGGCAGCGAGGGAGCGCTGGGAACAGAGGGGCAGCCCTATATGTTTGAACCTTTCCAGCTCTCCATTCAAGCGGGGGAAAAGATCTATTTTGTCATGGATCCGAACGGAAATGCTGCGGACGACAATATGAGCTGGGAGCCCACCGTTCGGCACGTCAACGATGTATACGATGCGGCGGACGACCCGGCGCTTACCCTGCCGGAGCCGTCGGAGGCGGCCGGTGTATTTCCGTATGATGGGCACGAAAACACCTATGAACATGGGAATGGCTGGCGGCTGGACGCCGCGCAGGGCAATGCGTATTTCCCAATGGACTGGCAGGAGTGGAACGGCGCATGGACGACCACGTATTGGGCGTATGATCATGGCGGAGACAGGGCTGATCAATGGGCCTGCGGCGTGATCTTTGCGAACTGCTGGGGCGATGACGCCGGCTGGCACAACGAAGGGATGTATATGAGCCCCGCCGCAGGGGGGAAGGATGTCGCCTTCAGCTACAGAGCGCCGAGCGAGGGCGTCTTGAAACTGACGTTGGACGCGGGCTTCTATGCGGAGGCGGACGATACGTCCATGGGCGTCAGCGTGTGGAAAAACGATGTCCAGATATGGCCGGATGCGGGCGCCTTCACGGCGAGCCGTGCGCCGGGCACATCCGAGATGGCGCCGCTCCCCATCGACGACATCGTGACGGCGGTGCGCGCAGGGGACGTTTTGCATATCCGCGCATCGGCGCTCAACCCCTCGAGCTATTATGAACTCAAGATGATGCCGTCCGCCGCATATACCTCTTTGGAATACGATGAGGCGCTGGACAGGGAGCATCAGTTCAACGCAAAGGCGAACTATTCCTTCACAGGCCAGTTTTCCGGCACGCAGGGCAAGGACGGCTGGCATTACCTGTATGCACCCATCGGCGAAAACGACGTGACACAGCTGCCCGCGCTTGTGGATGGATGGGCGTGGTGCGCGGGCTTGGAGGAGTACAATATTGCGCAGATATACCAGGGCGAAGTACTGCCCGGCAATATGTACGATGCCATCATCGCGTTTAAGGCGCCGTATACCGGGACGGTCACCGCCTTTATGGAGGACGGCATGTGGTTGAAGTCCAGCAGCGGAGAAGATGCGGGAGACGGCTGCAACTTTGGCGTGCAGTTCTCCAGCGACGGCGAGGTGAGCGAACTGCGCCCCATGGCGTATATCCCGAACGGCGGTGCGTTCGATATGGAACCCATCACGATGGAAATAAAGAAAAACGAATATATCTATTTCCGCGTGAACCGGGGGGCTGCGCATAACTGGCACGACAGCCTGCATATCACGCCCGCCGTCCGCTACAGCGCCATAGATTTTGACGACCCCGGCATCGTCGAAGATGTGGATCCCAGCCTGCGGCAGGAGCCTGAAGCGGGCAGTACGTTGGAACAGGGGGAATTTCCACTCGCCGCGCGCAGTTATGCCGGCGCGCAGGAGTTCAGCGTCACGGCAGAGGCGCTTGCCGAAGCCATCAAAACAGGGGCGCTGACAGAGGGGGCCGTCTACAATGTGACGGATCATGCCGGCCTGTGGTTGGGAGGCATAGCAGAGGAGACTGTGTACGACCTCAAAAATATCTGTATCCGTATAGCGCCCAGCGGCTATAACCGGAGGGAATGGCCCTACGCTGGAGAGGACGGAGACGGGCGTTTTGCCATGGCGCTGGAGGGAAACAGTGCTCCCGTGACCTTGAAGAACTTTGCGCTGGAGGTGGGCGTTTATACAAAAGAAGGACAGGAGGCCGATGCGAAAGCGCCGGAGGCGGCTGTCAATCTGTATGACTGTGCGGACGTCATACTGGAAAATGTACAGATCGCCGGCATGGCGGGCATGGGTGTCGGCGCCCTGGAGAGCCAGCCCGCCGCGCAGCTCGATATCCGCGGCAGCCGGATCGACGGTGCATTTGAAAACGGCGCGGTGTTTTTCAAGGGTGGAGCCTCTGCCTGCGCGACCGTTGCGCAGAGCTGTATTCTGAACAGCGCCGGCCCTGCCGTTTGGGATGTGCAGTCCTCGGGATGCCTGGTGGCGGAGAGCAGCCTCTCAGCAGAGACGGCGGTGCTTGCGGAGAGCAGCGGCGCCATTGTTCAGAACAATACGATAGCGGGCGCGGTGCAGCTGGAACAGGGGCTGGAAAACGTGCTCGTTGCCCTCAATACGGTGGAGGGAGATATCTGCGCGGAAAAGGCTTCAAACCTTGTTTTGCTTTTCAACACGGCGCAGAATATCCGTGTGCGCACAAGTGTGAATGTGACGTTCGCTCAAAACAGGGTCTCCGGCGCAGTGGAGACGGCAGACAATGATTACCAGCTCATGCAGGGAAACAGTTTCGCCGCCTGCAGCGACAGCGGTTCCAGCAATGTGTTCGGCGATGATGTGCTGGACCCGTCTGCGCGCAGTGGAAACGGCGTCAATGAGGAACTTTTGCCCAAAACAAATTTTGAACCCTTTGTAGGGATGGAGCACAAAGCGGCGGTAAAGACGGCGGACGGCGAACTCCAGCTCCAGCGGTATCTGAATTTGGCCGCCCGCACACAGACCTATGTCATCGTGCCGCCGGGCCTTTATACGGCAAACAGGCTCGCCTTGGCGGGGCTGAAGGGGTATGATGTCTACGCATATGGGGCGATGATCGAATTTGAGGAGTACAGCGGCAATGTCCTCACGCTGACGAACTGCGAGGATGTGTCCATATATGGCCTTATCGTCAGCCATGAGACGAACGCGAACGGGCAGGCGACGATTATCGAAAAGACGGATGGATATGTCATTGCGCAGACAGACCCGGGATATTTGCCCGATTTGACAGACCCTGCTTACTATCCGTCCGACCCTTATGTAGAAGCCTTCCGGCCGGGGTCCACCGTCCCCTTTGCCGACATTAGTTTCGCCGGTATAACGTATCTGGGCGATGGAAAACACAAATGCGAGTTGAACGATGACAGAGGGCAGGAACTGGAAGTAGGCGGGAAGATCACCATGCGCGGCGCAGGCACGAGCGTTGTGGTGCTCACGGGCAGCGGCGGCGTTCGGTTTGAGGATTTCAGCATCATCAGCGGCGCGGGGTTTGGTTTCCAGGAGCGGAACGGAGCAGGGGGAACGGAACTGTACCGTGTGGCGATCACACCGAAGGCAGCCCCGCTGCTGGAGGGGACGGCTGAAGATTACGCCGGTTACAGCAACGGGCTCGTCTGGACGGACGAAAAGGGAAGGCTGCGCGGCCCGGAGCCGTATCTCTCCACCTGCGATGCGACCCACAGCACGAATATGCGCAAGGGCCCGGCTGTTGTCAACTGCCTGTTCGAGAGGATGACAGACGACGCCACCAATATCAGCGGGGAATTTGGCAAGGTGACGGCTTATGACGCGGCGGCGCGCAGGCTGACGTATACGCTGGGCGATAATTTCTATCAGGGCCTGCCGGCGAACTTCCGCGCGGGGGACACCGCCCTCCTTTTCACGCGCGCAGGCGAGCTGCTGGCAGAAGCCGTGGTGACGGAGGAGCCGGTCTCGGCAGGATATCAGGTATATACGCTTACGCTGGACAGAGATGTGGAGATCAAAAGCGGAACGCTGATCGAAAATGCTTCTGCCAACGGCGCGGGTTTCGTATTCGACAACTGCCTGGTGGACACGACGCGCTCCCGCGGCTTCCTGCTGAAGGCAAGCGACGGGCAGATCAAAAACTGCACCATTCGCAACGTGGGCATGGCGGCGATTCTCGTGAAGCCGGAGATCGATGAGGTCTGGAACGAGTGCGGATATGTGCAGAATTTGGAGATTCTGAACAATGTGTTTGAAAACACCGGCTTTTACAACGATTCACTCAAGAGCACCCCGGTCGCGATATGCGGAGACGGCCAGTTCACCACGGAACCCGCGTTCCTCATGCACCGCGATATTTTGATACAAAACAATGTTTTCCGCGCCCGCAATGCGGAAAATGCGCTGTATATCAACGGCGCGCAGGCCGTGCGCGTCCTCGGCAACGATTTTGGCGCGCGCAAAGGCGGGGTACAGGGCGGCGGGGCATCGCCCGGCGTGTTCATCGACGGTGCGTATGATATAGAAGTCTCGAACAACATATATCCATCGGAGACCGTGCAAAAAGTGCGGCTCTCTGCAAAAACACGCAGGATATACGGCACGGATGTGGGATATGCACTGGGCGATTATGTGCAGGTGGATTTTGGATCTGTCTACACCGAAGATGGGTGCAAGATAACGGTGACGGTTAAAAACGTGTCAGAAAAGCAGCAGACCTATGCACTTGAGCTGAATGGCGCCACGACACCGGGGTTGCTTTCGGATGGCCTTGCTTTCCTGGATATCACGCTGGGGGCCGGCGAGAGCCGCACCCTGTATCTTGATGTGGCCACGCAGCCAGGAGAAATGGAGCCGCCGCAGGTGTTTGGAACAGTTGGCCTCGATATATCTGTGAAGGGTGTCACAGATGGAAACGTGGAGGGCGAGGCGTCCTTTAATGCGGCGCTGCATACAGATACCGCAGGGGCCGTAGAATGGGCCGACATGCCGGTGATCTCGAAAGCGTTGAAACGGGAAGATGGCACGGACATCGCGGCGTCCGCGCGCTTTGCGTGGGACGCGTCCAACCTTTATATGAAGGTGGATGTGCAGGATGACGTGCATTTTGTGGATTGCGGAACCGATCTTCTCTGGGATTATGACAGCCTCCAGCTTGCGTTTGATCCGGGCCGCGAGGAGGGCGCCGGCACAGCGGGCCAGAACGAGATGACCATAGGCCTGCACGGCAACGGCACGACGATGATGTATATGAACAGCGACTCCATCACGGGCAAGGGCGCGCGGGATCTGACAGGTGAGATGGACGCGGAGATCACACGGGATGATGCGGCAAGGGTCACCTGTTATGAACTGACGCTGCCCTGGGCGCTCATCGGAAAGAACGGCGGAGCACCATCGGCGGACAGCACCATCGGGTTCAATATTTGCGTGAACGACCGGGATCAGAACGATGTTCCCCCCATTTGGTGCCGCTATTACATGGAGTTCTACGGCGGCATCGCGGAGAACAAGCAGGCTGCAAATTTTGGCCCGCTGCTGCTGGTGGGGGATTTGACAAAGCTGCAGGAAACCGACATGGGGAGCCTGGAGTCGGCGCTGAAGGCGGTGGACGGCGTGGATGAGTCGCTGTATACGCAGGCGAGCGTAGAGGCGATGCGGCGGGCGGCCGAAACGGCAAGGAAAATGCTGGAGGGCCTGTTGCTTCCCAATGACCAGCCCTCGGCCGACTCTGTGGTACAGGCACTGAAGGCGGCGATGGATGGCCTGGAAAAGCTGGCTGACCAGCCGGACTACTCCCTTGTTGTTGCGGGAGGGACCGGCAATGGCCGGTACAAACCGGGCAGCACCGTAAAAGCGGCGGCGGCTGTGCCGCAGGGGAGCCGTTTTGTGCGATGGGAAGCCACAGGGATCGCGCTCACAGGCGCGGATATCACGGCAAACCCCGTTGTGTTTCTGATGCCGGAGAACGATGTGACGCTCACAGCCGTGCTGGGAAAAATTGCAGGCACGGAAGAGCCGGAGGCCGGTGCAAAGGCGGAGCCCGGCCCGCGGGGAAACACAGGTGAGAGCACCATTGCGGGCATTGCGTTCGAGGAAGAGGAGCTGATGCTCAAAATGGGCGACACGCAGCGGCTCGTTCTGTCGGCCCTGCCCGATGGCGCGCCCATGCCGCGGGTGTCGTATGTCTCCAGCGATCCGTTGATCGTCCAGGTGGACGAGGACGGAAATATCACTGCTGTGGGGACGGGTACGGCGACAGTGACGGCCACGGCCGAAAAAGGCGGATCTACAGCGGTGTGCACGATTACGGTGGTGGATGATCCGGCCCCGCAGAAAGCGGTGGATGCGCATTCGGACGCGTCTAAGGAAGAGAGCAGAGAAGCGTTTTCGCCGGCTCCATCGGCGGCTGAAAATGCTGTGGGAACGTCTGTCCCGTCGGCGCTGCGCGTGCCGTTGCTGGTGCTTTTGGCCGCTTTTCTACTGGTAGCGCTCTGTCTGCTTATCTGGAGCGCATATAGACGGGCCCGGAAATAACAGGAGAACGGGCGGTAGCTGGCCTTGCGCAGCGGCAGGGAAAGGAAGCGCCGGAAGAATATGAAAGAAACGCGCCTCAAATGTGCTGCAAAAGCACGTTTGAGGCGCGTTTTTTGCCGGGAGCCCCGGTGCTGCCGGCCGATGTGCGCTTGCATCTGTATATCGATGGCCTGTCAGAGCCCCTGCGGCGTAGGGCGGCGGGCAAAGCCCCCGGGTGTCCGGGGGCGAAAGGGCGATTTCGTCAAGGGGCTTTGGAACTGTATTTTTGCTTTTGTGACAGCATATTATAAAGGGCAGGAACATCTGGGAGTGATGCGCATTGAAAAAGGAGATCCACTATATCATCCAGGAGATTTTTGTGGAAACCTGTCAGCAGAAACGTGGTGAAAACTTAAAAAAGATAATGAATGAATACATCAATTTTTTAAGAAAAGAATTCCAAGAAAGTGGAATTTAGGGGTAGCTTTTTGAGGTGAAACAGAGTATGTTGTGGTTGAGCGATTGCAGCGAAAGGCGAGGTGAATGATGAAGGCTGCAATTTACTGTCGATTGAGTAAGGAGGACGAGGAACAAGAGAAAAAAGACAGGGAAAAAGAATCGGAAAGTATCCAGAATCAGAAATCCATGCTCATTAATTACGCGATTGAAAAAGGATACGATATTTACCGCATTTATTCGGATGAGGATTATTCCGGTATCGACCGGAACCGGCCTGACTTTAACCGCATGATTGAAGCGGCCAGCCAGCGAAAATTTGATATAATTCTGGCAAAACCACAGTCGCGCTTTACGCGTGATATGGAATTGGTGGAAAAATACCTACATGGCAAATTTGTGGAATGGGGTATCCGCTTCATTGCCGTTGTCGATCATGTGGACACTGCGGACGAAGCCAATAAAAAAAGCCGTCAGATAAACGGCCTTGTTAATGAATGGTATCTGGAGGATTTGTCCAATAATGTCCGTTCCGTGCTGACCCATAAGCGCAGAGAGGGAAAATACATTGGCACATTTGCATTATATGGGTACATAAAAGACCCGGAGGATAATAACCATCTGTTGGTCGACCCGGAGGCAGCAGAGGTGGTAAGGCGTATCTTTACTTTGTACTTATCGGGCAACGGAACGACACGTATTGCAAGAATGTGCCCTTCCCGGTTTCGTGGACAGTAAAAATGAAGAAAAAACAGAAAGAAAC
>OGXN01000643.1_pt1 | contig 41841 bp, 39 predicted proteins | sample 1576281 | NCBI WGS metagenome assembly OGXN01 (sample SAMEA3541494, study PRJEB24748) | human gut metagenome | biome: human gut; feature: human-associated habitat; material: faeces | place: China | collected 2012
TTATTTTTTCCCGAAGTTCAATAACTGCCTTATTCGTAAATGAGACTACTAATATTTGAGATGGATCCACCTGATTTCTCTCAACAAGATACTTTACTTTTGCAGCAACCGTTGTTGTTTTTCCGGCACCGGCACCGGCTATAACCAGGCAATAGTCCTCATCTGTTAATATTACCCGCCGTTGATCCTCATCTAATAAGATATTGGGATCTACAGCTTTAAGAATATTATCTAAATACTCCTTATCCTCTACCATCGTCTTCTTTATAAAATTATCATTATGCTCATCTATATATTGATCAAAATGAAGAATTTTCTCTTCCGCCTGATTTATATATGATTCTTTAATACCATTCTTTTTACAAAACGAAATCAGCATACCGCTATTTTTTAAAATAGTAAAAAAATCTATTACTTCCTGGTAACTTTTAAGTCTGCACTGATATTCACTTCTAGCGATATACTTATCTGCTTGTAAAAGGTTATCCATAAACTGCAGAAGTTCAAACATCCGTGTAATATATTGATTATTTTCAGAAGGTATTGCGTTTGTATTAGAATTCTTTTTCTTTCTGAAAAGGTCACGAATAAAGCCCATGTGGTTACTCCTTTTTAAAGTAATTATACTAATTGGAATTTTGCCACGATATTTGTGGACTATCCGCTATTTTTACATTTATCTCCTTTATTTTACCATTTTTGAGGGGGATTTCAACTGAATTACAAAGATATGATGGTAGGCTTTATAAATTTTTATTAATTTAACTCGTTATGCTTGTGTCACTACACTAATAAGCATTTATGGCCATTTTACATATGAAGGTATTTTGAGCCACAAGGCTCTCGCAAGCCCCGACAGCGGCAAAATATGTTTGGCATTGTTTCCGATTGTTTCGATCCACGAGGCTTTCGCGAGCCCCGACTGCAAACAGACATGGATCTGCTTCAGGAAAAAGAAGTTTCGATCCACGAGGCTCTCGCGAGCCCCGACTTTTCCGCAGATTGGCTCCACTTGTCGCAGTTACCTCATACAACTCTCCTGTTAATAAAAAGTCTCTTACTTGATCGTACAAACTGGATTTTGCATACTGCATGTAAATATGTTATATTTAGTATTCCACTTTTTGATAACCTGGCACAAACACAGCATCTGTAAGATCGCTCATTTTATGCTCTCTAAGTATGGTTCTATTAACGTAAATATCTTTAGGCTTACATTTAACCATTTTTTCAATATAATTTGCACAAGCTTTTTTCCCACCCAAATACATATAATCATCAGAAATATCACATATATTAATAGATTTAAATCTACTGTCTAAAGTAACCATTCCTTGCTCTTCAATGAGAATATCACTCAATAACTTATTAGGGTTGTTCAATGTGAAAAGATTACTGCTTAAAACAGTATCTATCCCCGCATTTAACACACCCTTATATTCAATACCAGTTTTTCCTAAAATCGTCACCTCTCTGGGTATTTGTTTCATTATTCCATTTTGTATTCTAGGACAGTCATATGCTATTATTCTAAATTCATTTTCTATATCCGTAAACTTTTCATCCTGCTCTCTACATAAAAGAGCAAATGATAATGTATTGTAAATTTGAAGTGACATTATCATATCACTTTTATCTACAAATAGATTTTCTAACGAACACATGCATGCAGCATAGAAATCATTAGTACCATCCTGATTAAGTTGACGAATACTATCCACATATGACATTTTAGCACCAAAAAACTCATTGCCTATCGCGGTCTGAGTAAGTCTATCAATTTTAACATTCAATGCAATAAACTGATAATCATCCTCAAATTTATCCAACCATTCTAAGGAACGCTCATTTAAAACATGAAAATATGTCAGATAAATATGTGGGATGTAGTAATCGATTAATAAAGAATGTAAAAATCTCGGATTATGGAGGTTCTTTGTATCTTCATTAGTAAAATATGTTAATGCTTTAACCAGATTCTTTTCATAATAATCCGAGTATTCATAACCTGTTACTGGTGGTTGCAGTAAAGCTGACAAAATATCTCTACAATCAACAATTCCTTTTTTTATTCTGCGAGCATATGACTCGCCTTTTATTCCGCGGATTAGAATCATTAAAATATCATCCTTCCTATGTTTATTTATCTCTACAAATTCTCTTTTACTTCTTCGTCAAAAAACAAAGTGTTTATTTGAGGAATTGATACCTTTTGCCAAAATGTTCGTTTTACTTACCCCATCTCGCTAAATGGAAACATATTGCCCCTCACTCAACACAAAAGCACACCTACATATCCGGCCTAAGTCTCCAGAACCCTTTGATTTACTGCCCTTTCCTCTCCAGCAATACGATGGTCTCAATATGTAAATCGTTGTCCAAACTCATATTCATATCTTCTTCAATAATCGGAAGCTTAAACTTGATGGACTTAAGCCACTGTCCGTTTTCCTGTCGTTCCGGATATATCTGAATTTCAGAAATTAGCGATTCCATGACCTGTCTCTTTTCCTGTTCATTCATCACCGCATACAACTTATCAAAGTAAATCAAGACCTTGTAGATATTGTCTCCCGTCAGCTTATCTGCTTCAATCGACATTTTCTTTGCTCTGGCGGCGATCAGCAGATTTTCTGTATCCTCAATCTTATCATACATCTTGTAAAGGCGATCATCAAGGTCTGCCTTGCGCTTGATGTAATGCTTATCATCTGGATCAAGAGAATCGATTTCTTCCATCAACCTTGTTTTTGTGGAATAGCTCTGTCGAAGCTGTTTTTCATGTGCTGCGATTTCCTGCTCAATCACAGATGTGTCGACTTTCATATTGATTTTTTCCTGCATCATGGAGGCAAACTTTGGATTGCTGACTAATTTTACAATGACTTCTGCCACAGCATCATCCAGCAATTCTTCATTGATTTGCTTTTTATAATCACACTTATGACCTCTTGTCATGGTGCGGTGTTTACAGCCATAATAGAAGAAATCTTTGTACTTTGTACCATCTGATTTGTGTTTGATGCTCTTATTGCCATACATACCAGCTCCACAAACCGGACATTTCACAATCCCTGATAGGAGATGAATCTTATTATCTTTACCATGATTGACTTTTTCATATTTTTTCGCCTGTGCCAGTAACTTCACCTGCGCTTCATGCCAAAGCTCCTCTGAGACAATTCCCTCATGCAATCCATCCACCAGTAAATAATCATCCTGCTCCACAAGCTTGTAGTCATTCCTTGTGCCATGAACCTTTTCCGTTCTGCGTCTGCCATAAGCAATTTTTCCACAGTACACAGGATTTTTAAGTATCCTTCTAATTAGTGCTGCATCAAATAACGGGTTTTTCCCATTCTGCCTTGGTATCTTATGAATACCATGATTTTCAAGATATTTGGCAAGTCCATTCGCCCCCATATCCGTATGCACATACTGGTCAAAAATCATACGGATTGCTTTTGCTTCTTCCTCATTGATAAAGAGCTGTCCCTTTTCCAAGCTGTATCCATAGGGCGCAAAACCACCGTTCCATTTACCCTCACGAGCCTTTTGTATTCTACCTTCCATGGTCTGCACACGGATATTTTCACGCTCAATTTCTGCAACTGCTGACAACACAGAAATCATCAGCTTTCCGGCATCCTTAGAGGAATCAATCCCATCCTCCACGCAGGTTAGGTTAACGCCAAAATCTTGCATGATCTGTAGGGTAGAAAGGACATCCGCAGCATTTCTGCCAAAGCGTGACAGCTTAAATACCAAAACAAAGGAAACACCATCCTTTCCAGTTTTAATATCATCCATCATGCGGTTGAACTCTAATCTACCTTCAATAGACTTTCCAGATTTACCAGCATCCTCATACTCACCAACAATTTCATAATCGTTATAATCGGCAAAGGCTTTCATTCTGGCTTTCTGAGCATCCAGAGAATATCCATCAATCTGCATGGCTGTCGATACTCTTGTATAGATATATACTTTTATTTTTTCATTTTTCATCTCGGTAACCTCATTTATGTCAAAACCCAATTACAAGACGCTTATTTGTTCATTTATTTTTTCTCAATTTTCTGTTCCAGTATTTTAATCGAATCCAGATAATCCTGTTCCACTTCGCTAAGCGTTTTCGCTTTATACTTTCTATATTCTCCAGTCGCTTTATCAACCGCCTGTTTATGGCTGATGCTTCCGTTTCCAATCAACAGTTGCTCTCCACTCATGGTTAGAATACGATCCAGATGTTCTGCCCAGTCCTGCATGGTCATTGCCTGCTCTCGTTCCGCCTGTCGTTCTGCAAAATCAAGATATCCTGATACGAGTTGCCCCATGGCCCGAAGTTCCTTTTCGTCCAGATAATTCTTTGCAACAACAGCTTCTTTCAAGGTTGGCTGTTTTCCTGCAAATGAGGTAAGTCCCATAAATTCTTTTTCTGCATCAACTCTATTATAGATTACTTCTGCGGCAGTCTGCCCATGAATCGCATAATGAATTTTGTTTTGGACTTTCTTGAAAAACTGGATAGAAATTTCTGCTTTAGGATCATAGTCGATGCTTGTAGCATAAATTTCCAAAATCTGACGATAAAACACCTTTTCAGATGCCCGGATATCACGAATACGTTCTAAGAGTTCCTTAAAATAACCGCCGCCTCCAAGATTTTTCAGACGTTCATCGTCTATCGCAAAGCCTTTTCTCATATACTCTTTCAGAATATTGGTTGCCCAGATTCTGAACTGTGTACCTCGTTTCGATTTCACACGATAGCCAACAGAAATAATCACATCCAGATTGTAGTAATCCACCTGATATATTTTCCCGTCTGCGGCAGTTGTTGCAAAATTTGCAACAACTGAATCACGCTGCAATTCACCTTCTGTAAATACGTTCTTTATGTGTCTGGAAATCGTTGATTTATCTCGCTGAAACAGTTCTGCCATCTGATCCATAGAAAGCCATACTGTATCCTCATCAAATGTTGTTTCAATTTTAGCCAATCCGTCTTCTGTTGTATAAATGATAATATTAGATTTTTGATTCATTTCATCTTTATTTTTCACATTTACACCCCTTTTCTATCTGTACTATATTACATGGTATCTTCCCTAAGTAAGCTCTATGTCAAAAAACACTTTCAACATAGAGTTTGGACACTATTTACACGTTTTATTATATCAACTCTTTTTCGCCTTTTCAATAGTGTCAATGAGATCTTTAGCGTTAAATTTTTCCTCTAAATAATCAGGCGGATCCGGAAGGTGATCCATATCCAGAACCGCTGCATATTTTTCTATTAAATTAGCGAGCAAATCAGCAAAACCGCTCCAACTATCTGTCATAGGCAGTTACCTCCATCAAATTTCCACGTCCTGTCCACGCTTACGGGCAGGTGCTTTGTGTTCCTGTGTTTCCTTTCCTCTGGTGAGGATAGAATTGATAAAAGCCCGAACCTTTTCAGATGCAATTTCCAGTGCATCCAGGAAAGGCTGGGCTTTCTGTTTGAGTTCCAGATATTTCTCGTTTACCGCTTCGTACCGATGTTTCCAGATGGAAACCGTCTTTTCTGCGGAAGCCAATTTTTCTTTCAGTCGCTTGTTGTCCGCATTGGCGATAATACCGTTGACCGCATAGCGTTTGAGCGTGTCGCATTCATCTGGTGTCAACATGGTATTGTTTCCGAATGTGGCTTTCTTGCCCATTGCTTCAATGTCCTGCACCGTCAGCGCAATAGTCTTTGCTGTCTTTGTCTCCTTTTGCAGAGCTTCCAGTTTCTTTTTCTGCTTCTCCGTAGCAGCCTTGGCATCCTCCAAACTCTGCTCTGCCTGTGCCACCTGTCCGGTCACAGCTTCCAACCGCTGCTGTTCAGCCTGTACCTTGAACTGTGTCACGGTCAGATGTTCTTCTGTGCTGCCACGCTCACCACGCTCCACATCGATATAACCGGCGTTTCGCATGAAATTAAAAAAGTCATCCTGCAAGACGCTGTAGGATGACCTTAAAATCTTTTTTCCTTTTTCGTTGAACTTGGGATTTCCGTTCTCGTCAAGCACTGGCTTGGAATCCCATTTCTTACTTCTGCTGACCTGTGTGATCGTTTCCTTGACTGTTCCCCGGAGAGATTCATCCTTACACCGCTTCGACCAAAGAATCTGCTTTTCCACCACCGGGATATAAACCACATGGAGATGGTAGTGGTACACATCTTCGCCCAATGCTTCGGACATTGCCCGGTTGCGCTCATCGGCGTGCATCACAGCGGAGAGGATATACTGCTCACCGCCCACGATCTCCACAGCGGCTTTATAGGCATCGGCATAAAATTGTTTTGCAAATTCATAGCCGCCGTGGTTGTAGAAGTAAGCAGAGTTCACATCAAAAACCAACTCGCCGTATTTGATGGCATCCGGTTTCAGACCTCTGGTGGAGATCACACCGTCCTCTTCCATCTGCTCAAACATTTTCATATAATCGTCCGTGGGTGCTTTGAAATGGACGTTCATGGAAGTGCGCTCCGGCACGATGTCCTGATTGCTGTAGCTGTCCTTTTCACGCTCATTGTGTTCCTGTATTTTTGCCACATCGTCCGGTGTCGGTAAGTCCTGATTCCGGGCTACGGTGCGGTCTATTCCATCATTTCTTGCCATAGATTTTTGTCCTTTCTTCGAGATTAGCAGACAGCGGGGGAGCTGCGGAGAGGGCACTTTTTCAAAGTGTAATAACCCACTATAACACTTTCATCCATACTGTCTGCAAAGTGCCGTGGGCTCTCCGAGGGCTCTCCCGAGGGGGAGTGCGGTTGCTGCGGCAACCTCTGCTGACCAAGGCGAAAATGTCTGCAACTTTTCCCATGGTCAGCCCGTCTGCATGAAGCTGTTCCGGCGAACTTCCTCTTGCAGACGGTGGCAGCGGAAACCGTATCTTTCACTGCCCGTCCACGGTACTTTTTCAAAATCCTGTGGACACAGAAACAGCATAAACGAAAGAAATGTGCTATTTCTATAAAGAGCTTTTTATGCTAATTTACTGTGTACATACGTACCAGCCATCTGTTTTATTCGCCCCTTCGCCACTCCTCTGGGATGTCATCCGGTACGTACGTACATGGCGAAACATCGTAAAACCCGTTTATATTAGGTCGTGCCACTGCCTCCACTCCCATAAATCCCCATACCCGCCGTCCAGCAGAGTTGGTGATGTTGTTGCAATGTTCCAAATTAAATTTCTTCGCATTGGCAACCATGGCATCACTGAAGCTGCGTGATTTTAGCGGGGCAAGGGAATTTTCCTCACACCACAGGCGATAGATCGCATAAAAATCCTTGGAACTAATGGACGCATCCGCCTTGCGCCGGATGTATCCCTCGGAATCCATGAAGTCAAAAATGTTGTTATTGTCACGCTTGACCGCTTCCCGGTTTTCACGGATGCGGTCACTCTCCGAAAACTTAAAGTTGTTGGCAACAAGCCGCTGTAAGCCTTCAAATGCCCAGAGGAAAATCCCCTCGGCTTCGGCTTTCATCTTCTCCGCAAGGTCGGGATCGTCGGCTCTGCCCACAGGCTTTTCCTTGGTGGTCAGCACAAGTTGTCTGCGATAAAAGCCATCGCTGCGGTCATACAGGGCTTGCAGATCGCCGTTGCTGAATGCCAACAACCGTGCGAACATCCAACCCTGATAGCTCTGTTTGCCTTTGCGTTCCAAATCCATCTTGCCCTGTGCAGTCACGATGGATTTTACATAGTTGGTCTGGCGAAGGGCTTCCATCCGCATATCATCATCCACGCACAGCAGGATGTGTTCCAGATCAGCACGGGCGAAGCGGTTTTCGGAAATTTTGCCGATGCTGCCATCTTTCATATTTGTGCCGAATATAGCAGACAGCACCGCACCGATTTGAGATTTGCCCTCGCCGCCATTACCCTTAATCACCATCATGCGCTGTCCCTTGTTGGAGGGAATCAGGCAATAGCCGATAAACTCCTGCAAGGTAGGAATATCTTCTTCATAGAGCAAACCATCCAGAAAGTTCAGCCACAGAGCAGGTGCAGCAGCGTTTGGATTGTAGGAAATAGGCAAGCGACTCTGTACGATTTCCTTTTTTTCCTCAATAAATCTCCCATCCAGCATGAGCGGTCCGTTGGCAACATGGATGCGGTCAGGCTGCGGAGGAAAATCATCAACCATTGCTTCCAGTTTCAGCAATTCCATGATGTTTTTGATCTTCTGCGGTACGCTACTGATGGTGTAGCTTTTCAGCTTTTCATAGACCTCGCCCCGCAGGACAATATCATCTGTTACCCGTCCATTGGGCGTAAAGAAAGCCCTGTTTGTAAAGATGATTCTGCGCTCTTGCAGAAACTCTTCACAGAACAGAGCTTCGTTGATGTTCTGTCCGTCAAACCAGACAGGTAAATTCATATCAGGCGTTTTCCGGTTCTTCGCCATGGTGCGCCACCTCCTTTTTCTTTCGTGCGATGTACTCGTGCAGAAAAGCAATTTTGCCGTCCTGCATCAGCTTGTCCACCAACGCCACCCGTTCTTCCAAATCACCAACGGTCAGCACATCTGCCATATATTCGATATGGCAGTGCATCTGGCAGGCTTCCACAAAACGGTCATCCAGAATATCTTCCGGTGTCTTGGGGGCATATCGTACTTTCCAATCTTCCAGAAGATGCAGATAATCCGTCAGTACACGGAAACACATCATTTCGTCCTCCCGGAACTGACGGATATAAGGACGTTTCGGCTTGACCATGGCTGTGGCAGTGGGCGGCTTCGGGTCAAGCCCAAAGTCCGCAGCCAGCTTTTGCGCTGCTTCATAGCTCGTCAGATTGAACAACCTTGCCACAAAGTCAATTACATCCCCCTTGGCTCCGCAGCCGAAGCAGAAAAAATAATCATCATTCAGCTTTAGGCTCGGATGCCGGTCATTGTGGAACGGGCAACAAGTCATGCCGTTACGGCCCACTTTCAGCCCGTATTGTTCGGCGGTTTGCTTTACACTGATTGCCGCCTTGATAGTTACAAACAAATTCATATCCGCACCTCCGTATATTTTTGACGGTTTATGCCCGTCTGCCTAAATATACGGAGAAAAAGTATGATAACCGAAAAAACCTACCCTTTTGCAAAAAAAGAAAGCATCATCCTAAACTTTTGCAAAAATGCAAAATCAAAAATAGTAGTTATTCACAAAAAACATATTGATATCGTTCCACTTTTTGAATATAATTTTCTTAATACAGAAAAAAGGGAGCTGCGGAGAATGAGATATTTGTCTACTTTTCAAGTGGCAGAGAAATGGGGAATTTCCCATCGTCGTGTAAACATTCTCTGTAACCAAGAACGTATTCCTGGCGCACAGAAAGCTGGAAGCCGCTGGATTATTCCGGAAGATGCAGAGAAGCCTGTGGATGCCAGAATTAAAAGCGGTAAATATGTAAAAGCTGAAAGGACAAAGGGAGGGATACAGTAAATGGAAAATACATTTTTGCCTGGGACTGTCCGTAATAGATTGGAAGATCTGATGAGAATCCGCAAAGTATCCCAGACGGAGCTTGCACTCAAAATCGGATGTGGAGACAGTGTTCTAAGCCGGTTTCTAACCGGAAAAACAGAAAAGCTTAGCGATGAAAATATTATTCGCATTGCCAGGACCTTTAATGTGTCTACTGACTTTCTTTTAGGTATAACAACTATACCAGATCGAAAAAATTATGAGATTGATGAATTGGGACTATCCGCACAGGCGGCACGAAACCTTTATACAGGAAAGGTCAACACCCAAGTGATCAATCGTTTACTGGAAAGCCCTCGATTTGCAGAACTGACCTACATATTAGAGCAATATTTTAATGATACCATTGCCTCCGGATATGCTGTTCAGAACCAGATGTATGCCACTATCAGCAATTTGACACGAAAAACAATAAAAACTACTGAAACAGCTCAAGCCACAAAAGACATCAGCAGATTGCGTACACCAGTTTATCAAGCAGATTTAACCACCATTGAGAATCAGTTTATGGCGGCAGTCAAAGAGGTAAAAAAGGAAATTGGAAACGATTTCACTGCGCAGCAGACACTGACTAAGGAAACCGTAGAGCAAATGTTTGGAGAATTGACCAAGGGACAAGATATAGAAAATCCTCAGATCACACCAGAGCAGATTACAGCGGCAGTTCTTGACAGTATTGCTGGGATAGATGGTGCAGACAATGCTGCTTTAGAACAATTTGGTCAGGCATTGACACACTTTATGCAAAGCACCTTAGAAAGAGCAGCCACACAGGAGAAAAAACATGAATCTCCAGAATAATGAGCAGCTATGTACCCTGGCGCAGAAGGGAGACCGCATCGCCCGTGATCTCCTTCTGGTAAATAACTTGAAATTTATTCGTAAAATTGTCAACGAAATCTATCACAGCATGAATCTCCCAGAAAGTGACCTTGGCATAGAAAAAGAGGATTTAGAACAGGAAGGCTGTATCGGATTGTTAAATGCCATCCCTCATTTTAATAGAGGCAGAGAAATCAAATTTTTGACCTATGCGGCACCATCTATTAAAAATGCTATGACAAACCTTATTAGAAAAGCTCTGGCTCAATATGAACAACGAATGACGGATATTAAGGACGGGCTTGCTTATCAAAAAATTCGCTTGGATGAAGTTATTCCCGGAGATGAGCGAATGTTGCGGATTGAAGCCATTGCTGATCCAACCGTCAAATCGCCGGAGCAAATCTATGTAGAACAGGAAACTCTGCGTGAATTATATGCTGCGTTGGGACGGATATCTGATCGGGAACAGACCTATCTACTGTATCGTTATGGTTTTACAGATGACATGGAACATACGATGATTGGGACAGCAATCCATTTTAATTTACGGGAGAGCAGAGCAAAAAAACTGGAAAATCAGGCGATGGATAATTTATGGTTAGAGTTGCCATGGTGGTTTTGATGATAGTAAGCAAGCATTTTAGAGAGTAGGTTTGACTTTTTATGTACGACATAAAGACACAAGATATATGACACAAAATTGAAGTGAGTTTAAGTTGAGGGATTAGGCATGATATATTATAAACAAACCGATAACCACACCATTCAGATGCTAATGGAAATTTTAGAGGAAGAAGCCCGAAAGAATCCGGTATGGACCTTACAGGGATTGTTTGCCCTTTGCCGGGATGTTTCTTTGCTGGACGATGTGCCGGAAAACGCAGACTATTTCGATGAGATCTATTTGACCATTGCAGAGTTATTCTCTGAGTTCAATCGCTATGGCCGGTTGATAGATGTCCCTGATGCGCTGAAGAAGGTATGCGGCTTTACCACAGATGAAGCAGCAAAGAATGAGCTTCTTTCTGCCTTGGATGCGCTCCATTCCGGAACGATTCAAGGGCGCACCAGAAGTCTGACCGCCAAATGGGAGGCGGAAGGAATCTGGCCGGATCGGCAGCGGCACATTGAGGAATTGCGGTCAGAGATTGCAAATGTTTTGCCGGTGCAGACACGGACTAATTTGGATGATGTTGAAGCTGCTATTGAGGGAAATCCGGTGAAAAAAAAGAAAGGGGGAAAGGTAATGAAGGCAGTGTTTCTGGTGTTCTCTCTGCTGTTTGCCTGGATGGCTCTGTACCTCTTTTTGCAGGGTGCAGGGGCAATTTTCCGTACGGCCAGTCTGCGCATTCAGGGGATAAAGACTACCGCTGAGGTAACGCAGGTCGTCGCCGCCGTGACCCAGCCCCGCCGGACAAACAGCTTCCGAGAAACCGTGCGATATACCCATTACGAGGTGGTCCGCTTCGAGACAGAGGATGGATTGGAGGTGGAGGGCCGGTTGCCTGAGAAAACCTTATCGGATAAAACATATTCCGTTAAAACATATTCCGTAGGAGATGAAGTGGAAATTTATTATCACCCAGAAGCTCCAGCTCGAATTATTGATGCCCACATCAACGAAGCATTAGTAATGAAGTTCCTGTCCGTGGTTGCTGGTCTGCTGTTTTTCTTTGTCTTTTCTACCCTGAGCCGGTGGCTGTTTTCTACGATGGGCATGTCAGGTCCGGTTCTTTCCATCGCCTCGAAGGTGATTTTACTGCTTCTGGCGGTTGGCGTGGTTACTTATCAAAACTTCCATGCACTCTATCGCTATCTTCCGGCCACTCAGGAGGATGCATGTACCAATCAGAATGGTATAATCGTCAGCGAGAAAGATGGGAAACCATTTACTGGGCGAATGAAATCCAATACAGAACGCTCGCTTTCTATCTACTCGTATAAGGATGGCCTGCTGGATGGGTTGGATGTGGTGTACTACGATGGTGCAGTGAAGGAAACCGGACACTGGAAAGAAGGAAAGCAAAACGGTTTGTTTACCCTCTATACCACCGGAGGCATCCTGATCGACTATGCCAATTTTGAAGCTGGTGAGCGGCATGGCCTGACTCGGCAGTATGATCCGGAGACAGGCGGCGTGACCCACGTAGGAAACTATCAACATGGTGAAATGGATGGCCGTTGGGTAGAGTACGACCCGGATACAGGGCTTATCCTCACAGAGCAGACCTATCAGGAGGGCGTTCTCCACGGTCCTGCCAAGCAGTATTACTCCGACGGGCAGCTCCAGATCGACATGAACTTTGAGAACGGCGTTGCCCAGGGACCGTATAAAGCCTACTATCCAGGCGGACAGCTTCAGGTTGAGGACAATTTGGAGAATGGCTCATACAGTAGTCAAGTCAAGATGTATTATGAAGATGGCACGCCTATGGAGATTACCTCGGCTCCATCCGATGATACATCTGAAGATCTGGAGGAAAGCGGAATCACCATTACCGAGATAGATGAGGAGTTCGAATATGGTGTTCCAGTATCTGATGCGCTCATGGATGCGCTCACAGTAGCCGAAACCCTGTGGCGTGCCCATGATGTATCTTCCTTTGATGCATACGCCAACAATCTGTATACCACCATTCCAATCAGCGAATTTCTTTTAGGCTCTGATGGAGAAGGGAATGTCTCCTGTGAAGTGCTGCTGACCGAGGATAAGATCCTTCGGATCGAGGTCTGCTATGCAGAAAGCAGCCAGTCTCGCTATTTGGTGCAGGGTTTTGAGCAGGAAGAACCTTTCATTGAGGAACAGCAGATTCCACAAATGCTGGAAAGCCTGATTGCATTTGATCCGAATATCGATCCCTTTGATATGCTGATCAGCATCATCAGCGAAACCATAGGTTCACCAGAGGGGGATTTCAGCGAGTATGCCGATGACGACTGGCATCTGCTTGGGCAGTGATGGGAGAACAGGGTGATGAACACGGAAGCCACATCCAAGAAAAAAGAGTACAGAAAGCGGGGGAGCAAGTTGTTTGTTTTGATTGCATTGCTGCTGTTTGCCATCGGCACATACAATATCCATCAATATCATAAGACAGTTGAGCATTGCCGCAAAGTTCAGGCACTTTTGGTAGATCTCCATTACACTCCTCCGATGAATGGACACAGAAGCACCCTGTACCCGGTGTTCGAATATACCGTAGACGGTGTTACATACCGACAGGAGTACCAATATCAAGCGGTAAATGGAACAGAATTTTCAGAAATAGCAAATGATCCGGAACTTCCGGACGGGAAGCTGAAAGAGCTGCTGAAAAAATCTTCAAAAACGCAGCCGGATTTCAAAATCGGGCAGACCTATTCCCTTCAAGTCAGCAAGAATAACCCGAAGATATTCTTTATAGAAAATCAGTGGGTTGTGATGCAGGAAGCAAAGTGGTTCATCATGGGTGGGGTGCTTCTGGCTTTTAATTTTTTATTTGACCTGATCTCCCATTTTGCAGGACGCTGAAAAAAATTTGAATGATGACAGGAGGAAAACGTATGGCAGGTTATATCTGTGCGCTCATAATCAGCTTATTTGCAGTTGTGGCCGGCATATTTTGTATGCTTTACCCCTTTTACCATAAAATGGTTTGCAAAATATCAACAACGGCAACAGTTATTGATATTCGAGAAAAATGGAGCCGTCACAGTGATGGCACAAGAGATCATCTCGTATATTATCCTGTATTTCAATACCGGGCAAATGGAGAGATGATTACCATAGAGCATAATGTCAGCCCCTCGTCATATCAAGTTGGCGATCAAGTGGAAATGCTCTATAATGCAGATAACCCACAACAGTATTATATCCCCCACTCATCCGGTGGAAACTGGGTATTCCTGTTTGGCGGAGTATTTTTCTTCTTGATGGGGATTGGTTTTACTGCATTAATTGTAAAAGTATGGATTCTGCCACTGATTTTGTAAACATAGAACTGCGATAACGAATAAATAAGAGTCTTTTAAAAACAAATCCCCACTGGAATATCCAGTAGGGATTTGTTTGGCCTTAGCTCAATCAGTCAAATGATGTTCATGAATGTCATAGATATAATTTCCTAATTCATCATTGAAAATTAAATGTGCATATTCCAGCGGCCTACTGTATATCAGCCAGTCCAACTCTGACAACGGGTACGTATTGTTGGCAACCTCATTCTCACTGGCAATCCATTTTGCTGGATGTTAGATCATACCATAATATTTGAATGCTTCTCGGATTGCTTTCTCTTTTTCCGGCGGGCACTGTGGCTGTGTTGCATTCTCAGATTTCGGCTTATTATAATTTTCACGCTCAATAATACCGCATTTCTGCTTCACTTGAGCAATATATAAGCTACTGACTTTTATACTGCTATGCTCCAGCACATACGCCTTAATCTCCTCGTATGTTGCCTTACTTTCCGCAGCAGTCAAATCCAGCTCGTCCATCTTAATCTCAACCTCGATATGTTGCTTTGTATTAAGTTTGGACAATAAACATACCGTCTCGACATTCCCTGTCCCCGGAAACATATCCACCCCACAAACTTTCTCCACCCTATACCCTCTATCCTGCAGCACCACCAAATCCCTGACCAAACTGGTTGGTTTACAGGATATATATACAATCCGGTCCACTCCGAAATCAATGATTTTTCCCAATGCCTTTGGATGTATCCCATCCCTGGGCGGATCCACTACAATCAAATCCGGCTTATCCTGAAGCTCATCAATCACTTTGAGCACATCGCCGGCCAGGAACTCGCAGTTCTCCAGTCCGTTGAGCCTGGCGTTTACCTGGGCTGACCTGACTGCTTCCTCTACAATCTCAACGCCTACCACCTTTTTAGCCACAGGCGCCAGTATCTGTGCAATGGTCCCGGTACCGCTGTATAGGTCGAATACCACCCTGTCTTTTGTATCGCCTACGAATCCCCGTGCCGTATCGTACAACACCTCCGCACCAAGGGAATTGGTCTGAAAGAAGGAAAAGGGCGAGATGCGAAAACGCAGCCCCAGCAGTTCTTCGTAAAAGTAATCCTGTCCATAAAGGATGTGGGTGGCATCGCTCTGAACCACATCTGCCAGGGAGTCATTTTCTGTGTGGAGGATGCCCGCCAGCCTGCCGTCCAAAGGAAGGCTCACCAGCTTTTTCGTCCACTCTGCCAGTACCTCTTCCTCCGTCCTTTCACCCAGATAATCCCTCTGTGTGCTGGTCACCAGGTCTACCAGAATTTCCCCTGTCTTTACCGCCCTCCGGACCAGCAGATGGCGAAGATACCCCTGATGCTGTAATTTTTTATAGAATGCAACCCCCAGCTCCTCAAAATATTCTTTTGTCGCTACCAGTATTCTGCAAAAATCCGGATGTACAATCCGGCACTCCGGAGTGGTTACAATATCATAAAAGCTTCCCCTCTTGTGCATTCCCAATGCCAGCGGACCATCCTTTACCTCATCCCCAAAGGAGAACTCCATTTTGTTGCGGTATCCTGATGAGATGGGACTGGCCTTGATTCCCTGGAACTCATAGGTACCGTCCTCTACCACGGTGTCCAGCAGGGATTTTACCTGCTCCTTTTTAATGTTTAACTGTTCTTCATAGGGCAGGCTCTGGTAAATACAGCCGCCGCATATCCCAAAATGGGGACATGCCTCCTCTGGCTTTTCTGCCGGGGAATGCGCCAGTATCTCCAGGGTTCTGGCTTCCGACTTCCCTTTTCTCCGCTTGGTAATCACACACTGAATTTTCTGGCCTGGTATGGCATTCTTTACCACTACTCTCTCGCCATCTATATGAAGGATCCCCTTATTGGGGAATTCGATTTTTTCTACTGTTCCTTCGTAAATATCGCCTTTTTTCATAAAATATCTCCGTTCTGCCCGCTGCTTAGGCATTTTTTATGGTCCTCTTTTGCCGTATCATTATATCATGCAATAGGGTCCGCATCAAGCCAGACCCAAAAAGGACCGCCACTTCCGCGGCGGTCCCAACAACTATCCTGTTCTATCATCCTACTGTATATCTTACTGTGTATCTTATGATGGTCTTAAGGCAGCCTCTGCTATTCAGCCTTTTCTGTCTTCTTTTCCTCAGGCTCCTCATCCTCAAAGAAGTCATCGTCAAAATCATCATCGAAATCATCTTCAAAATCTTCCAGATAATCAGGAGTAAAGAAACGGTATACAGCGTATGCAATTCCTGCAACTGCTGCAACTGCTCCAATGATGGCCAGTACCCAGAGAATACAGTTCTTTTTCTTCTCGTCCTCTTCTCTCTTGTGAAGCAGTTCATTGATCCTGCTGGAATTCATCAGTTCTTCTACACGGCTTAATGCCTCTTTGCCCATCTGATCAAACCTGTCTCTGTCAAATCTGTTCATTCTACCCACGTCCTTTCTTATATATAAGCACTGCTGCCCTCTTGCTTGTTTTTAATTATTATATCATGGAAGCTCTTGATTTACTATCCCAATTTATTCAAATTTTATCCAATTGTTTCAATCCAATTTTAATTAAATCCCAGTCCTGGCAGAAATCTGCTGGGCAGATGCCTGTTTCGGCCAGACAGATACCTGTTTCAGCCAGGCAGGCGCCCGATTCCGCTGAGCAAATGCCGCTTACCGCCAGGCATCCCAGATGCCAGCACACCCATCAGACCTTTTTCAGCTTGGCAAAGGATGCAAACATTTTCTTCTGGCCCGCACCGTCAAATACCACCGTGACTTCGTAATCCTTACCTCCGTCCCTGATGGACTTCACCGTTCCCTCTCCGAATTTGATGTGCCTGACCCTGTCTCCCTCGCTGTAATCCAGGGTTGCTGCCTTCTGCACTGTAAATGCCTTGCCAAATCCCGGATTTCCCGCTGTGCTGCCGGTGCCCAGACCTGACAAGGGCTGGGATGAGCCGGATGCATATGCGTTATATCCCTTTCCAAAGGTGCTTGTACGCGTATTCCCCGCTGCCGGCTGGTTCCACGGCAGGCCTGCCTCGCCGGAAATACCGGTCTTGCCAAATCCGCCTGCACCGGCACCATTGTTCCGGCTGCCATAGCTTCCCAGCACTGGTTCCAGACGCTCCTCTTCCAGCAACTCACCCGGCACCTCCTCCATAAAACGGCTGGGCTTGCAGTATCTGGTTTCGCCGTTGACCATCCGCTGTCTGGCGCTGGTAATCACCAGCTCATTTTTGGCCCTTGTGATACCCACATAGCAGAGACGGCGCTCCTCCTCCATGTCCGTCTTGTCATCGGAATTTATGGACATCATACTGGGAAACAGCCCATCCTCCAGGCCTACCAGGTACACCTTCGGGAACTCCAGTCCCTTGGCGCTGTGCAGGGTCATGAGGGTGACCCGGTTCTCGGATTCATCCATATTATCTATATCAGCCACCAGGGCCACCTGCTCCAGGAATTCATCCAGAGATGGATGCTCGCTGTCTTCCTCGTAACTCACGGCCTTGTTGACCAGCTCCTCTATATTCTCCAGCCTGGTCTGGGACTCCACCTCTCCCTCTGCCTCCAGCTCCTGCTGGTAGCCGGTCTCGTCCATGATGCCCTCTATCAAGTCCTGGATGGTGTAATCATCTGACTGTGCCCTGGCCCGGAAGCTTTCCATCTGTCCTATAAAGGCTCCGATTTTTTCAGCAGCCTTACCCAAGCCCGGAATCTGCCTGGCCTCCCTGAGAGCATCGTACAGGCTCATGCCATGTTCAGAGGCAAAGATGGTAACCTTCCCCATGGTGGTGGCGCCGATTCCCCGCTTGGGCACATTGATGATGCGCAGCACCGACAAATCATCCACTCCGTTGGCTATGGTCTTTAAGTAGGCCAGAATATCCTTGATTTCCTTTCTCTGATAGAAATTCACGCCTCCCACCAGACGGTAGGGTACGTTGTAAAAGATACACCGCTCTTCCAGAAGACGGGACTGGGCATTGGTGCGGTAGAGCACAGCCTGCTCCTGATAGGCATAGCCGCTGTCCCTTATCTCCCTGGCCACAAAGTCCGCTTCCTCTCTGGCTGTGTCAAACTGTTTAAAACGAATCAAATCCCCTTCGCCATTGGCAGTCCACAGGGTCTTATCCTTACGCCCGCGGTTGTGGCGTATAACGCCGTTGGCCGCATTCAGTATGTTCTGGGTGGACCGGTAATTCTGCTCCAGTTTAATGACCTTTGCCCCGGGAAACATCTCCTCAAAGCTCAGAATATTCCCTATATCCGCCCCCCTGAACCGGTAAATGGACTGGTCGTCATCCCCCACCACACACAGGTTCCTGTACTTGGAAGCCAGCAGGCTGACCAGCTTGAACTGGGCCAGGTTGGTATCCTGGTACTCATCCACCATGATATACTTAAACCGCTCCTGATAATAATTCAGGACCTCACTGTTATTCTGGAATAATTCCACTGTCTTTACAATGAGATCGTCGAAATCCAGTGCATTGTTCTTCTTAAGACGTTTCTGATACTCCTTATATATCTCTCCAATCCTGCGCTGTCTGAAGTCCTGCCCTGCATTTAACAGGAATTCCTCAGGACCGGTGAGCTTGTCCTTCGCAGAGGATATGGTGCCTAACACGGAACGCTCCTTGAACTGCTTGGTATCCACATCCATGGCCTTGAACACCTGTTTCATCAGGGTTTTCTGATCATCGCTGTCATAGATGGAAAAATTCGTGGTATAACCCAGATACTCTATATGCCTGCGCAGGATGCGCACACAGGTGGAGTGGAAGGTGCTGACCCAGATGCTCTCAGCCCCAAAGCCTACCAGCTGGTCCACCCTTTCCCTCATCTCCCCGGCCGCCTTGTTGGTAAATGTGATGGCCAGTATATTCCACGGGTTCACCTGCTTCTCCTCAATCAGATATGCCACCCTGTGGGTCAGCACCCTGGTCTTTCCGGAACCGGCCCCAGCTAAAATAAGGAGAGGCCCTTCCGTTTGAAGGACTGCCTCCTTCTGCATGGGATTCAATGTATCGTAAATACTCATAAATTATGTACCGCCTTTTTAACTGCAATTATGTTTATTAAGTATACCATTCTGAACCCCATCCTGCAAGACCTGCCTTTCGGACGATTGCAGCCGCATTACAGGCAGCTGTCTCTCCATTGCCATATCTCCTGTTTCCTGTCTTACAGGCATTCCCCCATAAACCCGCATAGATTTTCATTTCCCCCTTGTCATCTAGTATTCAATACTATATAATAGATATAGCAATGTGATAAGAATGACAGAGGTGACACATAGATGAAGACAAATGAAGAACGTCTGCAGGACCTGTTTTCCTATCTGGGGAACCTGTCCCATGTCAAGGCGGACGAGATTCCTGATATTGATTTGTACATGGACCAGGTTACCACCTTCATGGACAGCCATTTAAAAGATATGAGACGCCATCCGGGTGATAAAGTCCTGACCAAGACCATGATTAACAATTATGCCAAGAATAATCTTCTGCCTCCCCCGGTGAAGAAGAAGTATTCCAAGGACCACATGCTGATGCTTGTGTTCATATATTATTTTAAAAACCTTCTGTCCTTTAGTGATATTGAAGAGCTTTTCCGTCCTATTACATCAAAGCATTTCTCAGGCCAGACATCCCAACTGTCCCTGGAAGATATCTACAACGAAGTATTTACTTTGGAAAAGGGCGAGATGAATAATCTGAAGTCTGATGTGGCGGCTAAGTTTGCCCGTGCCCAGGATACATTTTCAGATGCCCCTGTGGATGACAAGGACAGGGAATATCTGAAGCTGTTTGCTTTTATCTGCGAGCTGTCCTTTGACGTGTATCTGAAGACACAGATGATTGAAATGATCGCGGATCAGCTCAGGGAGGATGCGCCTGCCCCCCGCAAGAAATAGGTTCCATAACCTGTCAGCCCCGCCTTGGCGGACAAAAAATGGATTGCCGGGGCTGCCGGCATACCTATAGAAAACAAAACGGATATCGCAGCAATCCTGCCGCAATATCCGTTTTTTAATACACCCTTTATCATACTCAGCTTTCATTATCCCCTTTGTCTGCCTGCGTTCCCCCTGTGAGCCTGGCGAACACCATGTCGTATCCGTCACTTCCATAATTCAGCGAACGGTTTACCCGGCTGATGGTAGCGGTGGATGCGCCTGTTTTCTCCGCAATCTCCAGGTAGGTCTTGCCTTCCCGCAGCATCTTGGCCACTTCATAGCGCTGGGACAGGGACAGCAGTTCATTGATGGTGCACACATCCTCGAAAAACTTATAACATTCATCCGGAGTCTTTAAAGTTAGTATGGCATCAAATAGATGGTCCACTGCTTCTGTTTTAATTTTCTTGTTCATGTCCTGGTTATCTCTCCTTATAATTCATACGGCCTTCCCCCTCCGCATGTGTATTGTAAAATGATTACAGGTCATATAAGCCCCATACTTGTTCATTTTAGCATATTAAAGTCTGAAAGTCCATACGTGACGGGAGATTTTATAAGGGCATTTTTTCCGGCGCTTTCTCCGCACTTTTTCCAGGTATGTTTTCTGCTGTTTTCCCTGTCCCTTTCAGGACAGCATGAACTTCTCAACCACAAGTCCCACGCCGTCGTGATTATTGGATGCGGTGATATAATCAGCGGCCTGCCTCACCGGGAGAACAGCATTTTCCATAGCCACGCCCAGACCGGCATACTTAATCATAGTCAGGTCATTGTAACCGTCGCCGCAGGCTATCATCTGCTCCCGGTCAAGCCCCAGCACTTCCAGCAGACGGGCCAGCGACCGGGCCTTATCAATTCCCTTTGGCATGATTTCCAGGAAATACGGCTCGGAACGGTACACGCTGAAATCGCGGCCCATGGCAGCCTTTACCTTAGGCTCCACAGTCACCAGGTAATCGCCGTCATCCAGCATCAGGAACTTGGGGACTTTAAAATCCACATAGGACTTCATGTCTTCCACCTGACGCAGGGGCAGGTGGTTGATGTTGGACTCGGCAATGGCATAGGGGCATTCCACATTGTTAGTAATAATTTCCTCACCCTCATAAGTAAGGATATCTACCCTGTGCTCCTCTGCCAGCCCGATAATCTTCTGATTGGACTCCCTGGGCAGCAGTGAAGAAAACACGGTTTCACCTGTCTTGCAGTTTGTGATCATTCCGCCGTTATAGGACAGGATATAGCTGCCGAAACGTGACAGCTCCAGCTCCCTTGCCAACGGCTCCACGCCGGCCGTGGGCCGCCCGGATGCCAGCACCACCACGTTTCCCGCTTCCTGGGCATTCATCAGGGCCTCTTTTGTCCTGGGTGTGATGATTTTGTCACGGTTGGTCAGTGTACCGTCCAAATCCAGTACGATAATCTTGTAGTCCATCGCCTTTTCTCTCCTGTATCCGATTCTTTATTTCCGCTTATCTGCTTAAGCGTTTCCATGGAACCATTTTATCAGAAATACAGCGCAGTGACAACCGGAACAGGTATTCATCCTTATCAGCTAATCCTTATGAGTCTTATCCCGGAGACCGAAATTCAGCTCCACCAAAGCCCTGGGGCGGCCGCCCTTGGCAGCGCTTTCCCTGGCGCAGACCGTCCCCAGTCCGGCTGCCTGAATCTTACTGAGAATACGCCTGGCGCTCCTGACCGTGATGCCCAGACATTCCGCCAGCTCCGAAGCGTCAAACACATAGCTCTTCCTCACATCCGCAATAGCCTGAATTTTCAAAATGGATTCCATACTGAGTCCGGTCTTTTCGGAAATCGTCTGTATTTTGGGGTCAAAGGATATCATGCTGTACTGAAGCTGCTGCTCCAGGCCCAGGGGGCCCTGGATCTTCTCCTCCTCATCAATCTGGAAGATCCCTCCCTCCCCCTTGCCAAGAGAATATTCCAGGGCTTTCCTGGCATGCATCTCTGCCTGGTAAGCCGTCAGGCCCATACCCAGGCCTGCATTTACCACCAATCCCAGGTTCTTTCCCTCCCTCTGAAGAATCCTCAGGTCCTTGTGGTTCTTTTTTCCCTTCACCACCCCGGAGTTGGCGTAAATCACGTATTCATCACGCCCAAAGGGGAATACAGATCCCTGGATTCCCCTTACGTAGCGTATCAGTTCCACTTCAAATTCAGCCTTGCTTGCCATGGCACTGTAATACTGATCCTCCTTCTCCGGGAAGTTAGACATCTGTATCAATTCCACCGCAATCTGCGAATACTCTGCCTGGGCCAGGGCCCAGCCCTTTTCCAGATCGGCCAGGGCATCCCTGACCTGGGAGCGTTTGGGTTCCAGATAAAAAACCCTGCCGCCCTTTTCTTCTATCATATGATAGACTGCCACATAAGCAGTGACCGCCACATCGGTCATCTTCTTCTCCAGCAGCTCCATATGCCATGCAACATACTCTTCCTCCGCCACGCCTGCAAGCAGCGGGCAGGTATATATATTCCTGGGCTGTATGTGAAAGGCATCCAGGATATCCTCAATAATCTGCTTCTCCACCACGTCAATACTGAAGGTGTCGATTTCCCGCCCTTCCCTGACCATTTTCAGAAATACTTCCGCAATACTGCTGGCGGACCGTCTGATGTATGTGTAAGGTTTCTGCATCTGGTGATGCCCCAGCACATAGTCGCAGATACCGCTTCCGGTAAATATCACGCCGTCGCACTCCTGCTCACAGGTGTCAATGACATCCACGGCCTCCCTTACCAGCTCTCTTGTATATAAACGCACCTCGTGACTCTGGTCAATCTGCTGTATTGCTTTCCTGATGATTACGCAGGATTCCCTTGGCCCCACTACTCCCACTATCATTTATACTGTCAACCTCCCGATTCTTTGCGCACAGCGCGCCTTATACCGATTATAAATCAGAAGCATCGTATAAATCAACCACCTGATGGTCTTTTAAGAGATTTAGATAATCTTCCTTTGTCAGTGCGGGCCGAAAATCCCTTATGATTTCCTTTCCTTTAGCGCCCTCATCCCACAGCAGATCAATGATGGTAAGGGCCATCATCTTGGCTGGCACAATGTAGGCGGTGTACGGGTCGTCCATCCGGTAATTCTCCGTGTGGAGACCGCCCTTTATGCCGCCTGCCCAGATATGCATACAGGGCATGATCTGGGAAATGTCCCCCAGGTCCGTGGAGCCGGCTGTCTCCCAGTCCTCCACAAACGCATCTTCCCCGGCATGTTCGTAAGCCATCATGTTGTCACGGTACAATCGTGCAATCTGACGGTCCGTGTTCAGAGGCAGATAGCCGATACAGTCGTGAATCTCCACCTTGCCCCCCAACGCCATGGCAGCTGCCTTCATGCTCCGGTTCACCTTATGGGAGGCATCCTCCATGGCGTCAATGGTAAAGGCACGGACCATGATTTCCATGGTAACACGCTCCGGCACCACATTTACCAGGCCTCCGCCCTCCTTGATTACAATGCTTACCCGCACCTTGTCCTCGTCCCTGAAGGTTTCCCTCAGTGCATGAATATTGTTCATGGCCAGCTCCGCCATGTTCAGGGCATTGATTCCCTGTTCCGGGGCAAAACCGGCGTGAGCCGCCTTTCCCAGGAAATGCACGGTCTTGCTGATGAATCCATTGCCCTTGGTGTCCAGGATACAGCATTTTCCCGGCTCCATCTCCATCATATGGCACTGAAGAACCATATCCGTATCGTCCAGGCCACCGCGGTACATAAGCTCCTGCTTTCCTCCCAGATAGTGGATGGTTCCCTGACTCATGAGGCGGTTTCTGTACTCATAATCCACACATTCCTCTGCTGGTATGGCTATAAAGTCAGCGGCGCCCCCCAGGTGCTCCATGACGCCTGACGTAAGGATACCTATAGCTGCCCCGTACATGTTTGCCAGCTGCACATTATGCCCGCAGGCATGAACCATTCCGCCCTCAGCTGCATCCGGGTGGGAGTCGCACATGATGCAGTCCAGCTCTCCCATCACCGCCACCCTGGGCCCGTTTCCCTTGGGACCGGAGGACACACGGCAGCCTGTATAGGATACACCTGTCTCCGGCTCCAGCCCAAGCTTGCAAAAAGCTTCCTCCATAAGTTTTCCCGTCCTGAACTCCTTAAAGCCCAGCTCCGGCGTTTTATAAGCTTCCTTTCCCAGGGCAATGATTTCGTCCCGGTGTTCCTCAATCACATTAAGGCATCTCTGTTTCAGTTCTTCTTTGTCCATATCATCATTCCTTGTCATCTATACTTACAGTTCTGTCATCCGGCTCATGACCCTGGTGGCCTTCCACAGTTCGTCCATATCCAATGCTTCCTGCACGGTATGTACGTCCATCATGCCAACGCTTAATATAAGGCTGCTGCAGCCGTATCCGGCCAATATATTGCCGTCGCTGCCGCCGCCGATAACCATGGGCCTGGGTTCGATTCCCTCCTTCTCCATGGCCTGGGCTGTCATGCGGTACAAATCACTGTCAAGACTTACCTCCAGGGAAGGATATGCCAGTTCATGTTCCATTTCATAGGCGGCCCCCATCTCCAGGCAGGCTGCCTTCAGGCATTCCTCCATGTGAGTCGCTTCATCCCTCAGCTTATCCATGCTGTGGGAACGTATCTCGGCGGTAAATGTCACCTCATCGGTCACGATATTGGTGGCTGCCCCTCCCTCGATCCGCCCGATATTGGATGTGGTCTCCTGGTCAATCCGCCCAATATGCATCCGGCTGATTGCCCTGGACGCTGCCACGACAGCATTGATTCCCTTCTCAGGCTCAATGCCCGCATGGGCCTTACGGCCTCTCACCGAACACCTTATGGCCTCCATAGCCGGGGCCTTATAGGCAATGATTCCTGCCGGGCCTGTTGCGTCTGCTATGACCATGTTCTTGCACGGCAGGCGGGACGGGTCCATGTGTTTGGTCCCCTGCATGCTTGTCTCCTCAGAGACAGTAAACATGATATAAAACTCCTTGTGTGGCCTGTTGGTCTCCACGATATCCTCCACGATTTCCAGTATGGAGGCCACAGCCCCCTTATCATCGCCTCCCAGGGTGGTGGTGCCGTCCGTGCGGATGATATGGCCATCCACCACCGGCCTCACATCCTTACACGGCTCAATCTGGTCCAGATGGGCCACAAAGCAGAAGGGAGGATTACATGGCTCGCCCTTGACATGAGCGATAATATTTCCGCCGTCTCCTCCATATGCTTTCCCGGCTTCATCTATGGAAGCCTCTATTCCTCTCTCCTTAAAATAGTCCATAAGCCATTGGCACTGCTCCTTCTCCCCGCCGGAAGGGCTGTAAATCTGAACCAATTCCAAAAAACGTTCCTGCATCCGCTCGCGTGACAGCATAGTCATCCTCCTCATTATATAAGCCTTCATATGCACTTAGCGCCCATGTCCCGGGCGCTTGTGCAAAGTATCCTATCCCTTTTTCTTGTCTGTCCCTTTTTCCTGTCCATCCCTTTTTCTTATCTGTCTCTGCCTATTATTCTCTGTCTATCAGTTTATGCCTTTCAGTTTCTGTCTGTCAGTTTCTGCCTGTCAGTCCCTGCTTATCAGTCAACCTGAAGCTCTTTCTTGTAAAGAAGCTTGCCGGCGTAGATGGAGCCAAATACAGCTACCAGAATAACCACATAGGATGGGTTGCCCGGTATGAAGCTTAAGAAGCCCAGCTTCATGAGCCAGTTCATTCCGATGGCGATGATGGCAGCCACCACGCCCAGTTTGGGACGTGTTGCGGCAAACTGTCCAAATACAGCGCCGAAAAGCGCGGGAAGCAGGAAATTAAGCGCCTCCTTCACAGGTGCAGGAAGAATGTTCAGGATAACGCTTCCCGCAACAGCCCCCACGGTAAGAATCACCACATTAACAAGTATGGACGTTGCAATACCGATGGTGGAAATAATGGAGCCTTCCTCCGTACCCATCTCCACTCCGGCCGCCTCCTGAGCCACGGAAGAACACGGCACACGCATGTTGGAGGTATTGCCTGAAAGGAAGGTCAGGTAGGTACCCGGAATGCCCAGAATCGGGAAATAGGAAATGGGCTCAACAATGTAAAATGCTCCGCTTACGCTGATCTGCATCAGAGTGCCGGCTATAATGGCGGACACCGGAGGCATATAGCCCCGGAAGGCCATCACAAGAGCAGGAAGGAATCCTGCGAAAATGCCCAGCAGCAGTGTAATCTTTCCCCATTTCACGATTCCGGGGATATATGTACCAGAATAATAATCGTTTTTCATCTTATAACCCTCCTTAGATTACGCTGACAGCATATCCGATGAACATGCCGCTGAACATGGCAATTGCAAATGCCCACTCCCTGAGCCAAGCGATATCCCTGGCCCTTGACAACTTCACCAGTACCATCATGATAACACAGCCAGCTATGGTAGCGATTGCCGGTGCGTTGGTGAAGGTAAGGGAACCCTCTGCCGTAAAGAAGTTGCCGGAAGCCAGGTTGGCAAACGCACCCAGCATGGCGCCTGCGGAAATGATGGGAACCATCTTGGCATTGCCCTTTGACATTAAGTGGTTAACCTTGTCCATCTTATCGCAGAACAGGAAGGTAAAAATCAGCCAGCCCAGCGAACCGCACACCATGGTCCATACGCCGCAGGCAAATGCCATGGTATCCATGGTCTGAAGTGTCTTTCCCATGGCCTGTGCGCCGAATCCGGCCGCCATGGCCTCATAGTTGACAGAACCGATAAATGACAGACGCATCCATGCCACCGGCGCACCCATGGTAACCAGCAGGGATATCATGGTGACCAGGATTACCACGGACGGGCCAATGGATGATATCACACTGCTCTTGATTGCCTTATGTACCTGGTCCGTGGTAAGGGCCGACTCGCTGGCCGCCTTCATAGACCTTTTCATAAACAAAATTGACTGAAACACTACCACCGCTACCGCCAAAGCCGCTGCTGCCCACATCAGAGGGCTGTTGGCGTAATCCAAATAATTAACACTTTCGTTCATTCTGACCTCCTTGGTTATTCCCCTTTCCAAAAGCTGCAGTCTTTTGGATTTTTTAGTTTCGGTCATGTCCATAACATGTCCTTATATTTATATTTACTACATTTTATCGGTATTGTCAAGGGTTTTTGTTGAATATTTGTTTGGATGATGGAATGGGATTTGGCGGGGGTAGTGCAGAATATCTTAAAGGACGGGGCGGGAGTTGGCTGCGGGCAGCTATCTGCACGGGCGGGAAGGAACAATGTAAAAGCGCCGGTATTGTTACCGCAAAGGAATATTGCAGTAATAATACCGGCGCTTTACATCAACCGATTCATCTGTCTAATGCTTATTCTGTTTTCCCTTCATACCGCTTCCGGTAATAATCCATGGTCCGGTAGTCAATCACATCCTTCATCTGTTCGGAAAACCCGTCCATTTCCACCGCCTCATATAACTGCGGATTCAGAGCCAGTACATAGCCCTCTTTACGCACAAAAAAACCTTTTCCGGACTGCAGCAAAAAGCGGACCGGGTTTTTTAAGGCTTCTCTGGTACAGCGTTTCTTATCCCATGTACGGAAGTCACTTGTACTCTTATCTTTCGCTAAATCCTTCCAGTTATTTGCCGTATAATAAAACTCCTTATGGCCCCGGTATATATCATCCTCATCAATCTGAGTTTTGACATTGCCATTGTTATAAAATGCCAAAAGGACCGGCATCTTATAGGACTTGGTCATTTGCGTGGTCTCCAGCATCTCCAGAAAATCATTGCCAATACTATTAAATATGGCACGGTTTCTGTCTCCCAGCTCACCCAGGCTATCCAAATACCTCAGATAATGTTTAAACGGACTGTTCTGCAAACCATTACATATCTGGAGTATTTCTTCCTCCATATAGGTAAACAAATCCATACGGGCCGGCACTCTGCCGCCCAGCATCTCCTTAATACGGAAGTATTCACTGCGGATCCGCTCTTCCTTTTTCGCCCTCTTCTTTGCCATCTCATGGAATAAATCAATCAGACGCAGGTCGAAATCAACCAGACAGTCATCCGGATACTCAAAATCCTGCTGCTGCATTCTTCCGGCTTCCGCACTTGAATAACTTCTTCCGCTTAAAAAGAACGGTGCCGAGCCTGCTTTTTCATAATTACCGATAAAATCCAGTACATTCAGGTATTCCTTATCCCTGCTTTTACGCAGCCCCCGCCCAAGCTGCTGGAGAAATACCACCGGGGATTCTGTGGGTCTCAAAAACATAACCATATCAATTTCGCTGATATCTAACCCTTCATTGAACATATCCACAGAAAAAATAACCTTTAACTCACCACGCTTAAGCTTCTCTATCGCTTCACTTCTCTCAACAGCATACTCGCCGTCTGAATCGCTGTATACAGCTGCCGCCGGAATATTGCGACGGCAGAATTCCTTTGCCATCTGCTCCGCATGTGTGCGTGAACAGCAAAATCCCAACGCCCTTTTTTGAGCGGTATTTCATATAGTATTTATAAATCAGTTCGTACTGCCTGCCCTTTATGAATTCCTTTGTCAGTTCTTCCTCATCGTATTTTCCTTTTACAATGCGAATCTTGGAATAGTCCACTGTCTCGTCCAGAATTCCATAATAATGAAATGGTACCAGCATACCTTTGTTAATGGCATCTTTCAGGCCAATCTCATAAGGTACGTTATAATCGCATAGCGCGTATATATTTCTTCCATCCATTCTTTCCGGTGTGGCTGTCAGCCCTAACAGGAACCGGGGCTTAAAATATTCCATGATTTTTTTATACTGGTCTGTAACAGCATGATGGAATTCGTCAATAACAATATAATCAAAATAATCCCTGGCAAAGTATGATTCATTGAGATAATCTGTTTTACCCAAACTGGAAACAGAAGCGAAAATCACGGATTTATCCCTTGTTTTCTCTTTACCATAAAAAAAGCCATAATCATCGGAATGTCTCACATTCCTGAAGCTTTCTGCTGCCTGCTTCAGTATTTCTTCCCGGTGGGCCACAAACAGGACTCTTTCATAAGGCTGAGAATCAAACGCAGCCAGATATGTTTTTCCAATACCTGTGGCGGCGCAGATCAATGCCTTCTCCGCTCCTTCCAATCGGCTGTTTTTCAGCGCGTACAGAGCTTCTATCTGTGCTCCTCTTGGCTGAAATACCACTTCCCCGTCCGTCTCGTCGTCAAGGCTGTCATACCGTTCCATATCCCGGATAACCGCCGGTCTTTTCCATTCTTTGGAATATTGTTTCAGAACCTCATCATTTATGACGATGGAGTGGTTATAAAACAGATCCTCAAAAGTGCCGCAAAACTGATGAAAATTCCGGCTGTCCCGCCTTTCATCAAAATGATAGTTCCATTCTATACCGGATGTAAGGGCGCTGCGTGATACATTGGATGAACCAATGTATATTTCCCCAAAATCCTTTCTTCGGAATATGTAGGCTTTAGGGTGAAACGACCGTCCCTTTTCGTTGTAAAACCGGAGGTCCACCCGGTCCCCCAACCGTTCCTTTATCAGACACAATGCCCCCGGCTGTGTAATTCCCAGATAATTTCCGGTCAGGATTCTGATTTTTACTCCGCGATTCAGCGCCTGCTCCAAATCATCCAGAATCATACGCACTCCGGACTCCATGAGAAACGACACAATCATATCAATCCGCTCAGCCTTTAGCATGCTGAGCTCCAGCTGGTATAACAGAAATCTTTTTTTATCCCTTCCCCCGGTAATGACCTCACAGGGCCCGATTTCCATTTGAATCTGCCTCAGCGATTCTATTTTTTCCTCAATATCATGTTCAGCCATTTTTCTTCTGCTCTCCCCGGACGGACATCACTCGTTACCCACATCTCCAATATGTCAAACGAATTTACATCTTTTAACAGCTTATCCATCTTTTCTTCCGTCATATCCGTAAAATAACGGCCATTGCGCTCACCCTCAGCGGTACCATACTTGAAGGATGTATACAGTATTCCATGTGATGTCAAAGCACGGGCCATTTTGATAAACACATCCTCCAGTTCTCTATAAGCCAGATGCAGGATGGAAGAACATGCCCAGATTCCATCATAGGCTTCCTTTTCATCTAAATCCTGAAAATACATCAGCCTCACTTCAATTCCTGTATATCCAGAAGCTATCCTGACCAGTTCTTCCGAACCATCTGCGGCATCCGCCTCAAATCCCCTGTCCAGGAAATACTTCGTATCTCTGCCGGAGCCGCATCCGAAATCCAGGATTCTGGCTCCCGGCTTCAGATACGCCAGGAAACGCTCCTGCATCTCCTTAAACTCCACATCCCTTGTGCTGTCAGAAAATTCTTTTGCATGTTGGTTGTAATACTGTAATGAATCATTCATGAATACAAATGCATCCTTTCCTAAATAATCCGGCCGCTGTCCTCTATTTACATGACTACTGTCAATCATATCATTTTTTGACATCACAGGCAATTAAAACTAATTTCTCAGTTCCCAATGTTTTATTCACCGATTCCCTCCAGCCCTAATAGACTATACTATACCAAATCATATAAGGAGCATATTGATGAAAAAAGCAATTAGCATTCTTCTGGCAGCAGCTATGGGCGCCGCTGCCCTAACCGGCTGTTCAAAATCATCCGGCAGTTCATCCTCAGGCAACACCCCGCTGGTCCTCAACGAGGTAGCCCATTCCATCTTCTACGCCCCCCAATACGCAGCCATCGAACTGGGCTACTTTGAGGACGAAGGCATCGACCTGACCCTTGTCAACGGTGCCGGTGCTGATAAGGTTATGACCGCCCTTATCTCCGGTGACGCCCAGATTGGCTTCATGGGCTCCGAGGCCAGCATCTACGTATACCAGGAAGGTTCCCAGGACTATGCGGTGAACTTCGCCCAGCTGACCCAGCGCGCAGGCAACTTCCTGGTGGGACGCCAGCCTGAGGACAATTTTAAGTGGGAAAGCCTGAAAGGCAAGAAGGTTCTCGGCGGACGCGCAGGCGGCCGACCTAACCACGATGTAACTTTTGAGCACATCAGGGAGATTTATGAGTGGACAAGCCGAAAGGCCCTGGAATTGCCGGTTTTCAAGTATGAAGAAAAGATAATATCCGCCTCATAGCATTGATTGAATATATTTAATTTACTTAAAGAGGACAGGCCAGCCCTGTCCTTTTTACTATCCCTAAAGGAAGGAGGCGAAAATTGTCGCAAGGAAATAACCCCTTAACCGGGCCTGACCGTAATGGTTGGGCCTTTTTTCATGCCACGAAAAGGAGGTAATGTACACATGGCTGATGAAAAGCCTAAAACTTTACAGGAACAATCCTCTCCCACCGGCCCGCCTGTCAGTCAGGAAGGCAAGGACACGGCTCTGGCTGTAGTTCAACCGGGTGAGGAAAAGGACAAGACGGCTGACACAAAATCGGTTGAAGCGAAAGGAACAGAAGCCGCTGGTTCTAAAAAGCTGGACGATATTGTAAAGGAAGTCAAAGAAGCCCAGCAGAAACAGACCGAGTCCACCCCTGCCGCTCCCGACAAAAAACAGTCCGCTTCTATAACTAAGATATCTGATTTGCCAAAGACCGGACAAAAGAAAGCCGAGAAACCGGAGCTCACAAAAAAGACTTCCGCTCCGAAAAAGGAGACAAAGGAAAAGCCCGTACAGACAGTGAAACCGGAGAAGCCCAAAAGTACGGTTCCAGTTTCCAAAGGAGCTCCCGAAGCCAGCGCCCCGGCACAGTCAGCACCCACGCCTCTGGAGCCACCAAAGGAAGCACCCCGCCGGGGAGAGGAACAGATTGTCTATTTGAGGCTGAATGAGCTCCATGCCTTCAAAAACCACCCCTTCGGTGTGCGCGATGATGAAGAAATGCAGGCCATGGTTTCCAGCGTCAAGGACAAAGGCGTAACCCAGCCCGCTATCGTCCGGCCCTTGGAGGGCGGCGGCTATGAGATTGTATCCGGCCACCGCCGCCAGAAGGCCAGCGAACTGGCAGGCTACACGGACATGCCCTGTATCGTCCGAAACCTGACCGATGATGAAGCCATCACGCAGATGGTGGAGGACAACTTAAATCAGCGTGAGGAAATCCTCCCCAGTGAAAAGGCAAAGGCCCTGAAAATGCAGTTGGAGGCCATCAAACATCAGGGAACCCGGACTTCGGGCCATGTTGACCCGAAGGAGGCCGGGAAACGCTCCAACGAGATTGTGGCCGAGCGCAACAAGATGGCGGTTAAACAGGTTCAGCGATTTATTCGGCTCAATGAGCTGGTTCCCGACCTGATGAAGCTGGTGGACGATAAAAAAATAGGCTTCACAACAGCTGTGGAGCTCTCCTATATCAATCAGAAAAACCAGAACTATATAGCCGTCTCCATTGACAGTCAGCAGGCTTCCCCCACACAGGCACAGGCCAAACGCATGAGGGAGCTTGATGAAAAGAAACTGCTCAATAGTGACGTGATTGACGGAATCATGATGGAGGACAAAAAGGAGGTAGACAAAGTGATTTTAACAGGTGCAGAGCTGGGAAAATATTTTGGCGCGGAGGCCACCCCGAGGGAAATGAAAGATCAGATCATCAAACTGCTGGACGATTGGAAGGGACAGCAGAAGGAACAGGTCAAGCCGGAGAAAAAGGCTGACAAGGAGAAATAGGCGGGGCTTCGGGCCAGTGTGACCCGAGACTAAGACCATGGGGCGCAGCCCCACCCCCGAAGCTCAAAGGATATATAATTCCCCATCGCCGTTTGTGGGATAGCATAGCCGGGAAAATCTGTCAAGGGCCTGCCGCTGTAGGCGGTGCTACGCACCCTTGACAGATTTCTCCCGGTTATGCTTTAAGGCGGTCAAGCGATGGGGATATAAATTCCTTTGAGCCGTTCTCCTTCCCACGGGAAGGGGCGGAGGGGTTGGGCTCTATCCTGCTACTACTCTTTTATAGAAGAAACGGAGGTAAAAACAGTGAAACGACCTTTAGCTTATATTACTGCGGCATGGAACGGGGAGCCGGATATTGACACCGCCCTTGCTGTCCAATACTGCCGGATTACTTACGAAGCGGGATTCTCACCTATCTGCCCGCTGTTGTATCTGCCGCTGTTTATCAATGACGCTATTCCCGAGGAACACAAGGATGGGATTGACATGCGCCGGGATATGCTTCGGCGGGCCCGGGTGCTTGTTGTCTGTGGCACCGCTGTAGATGAAGATGTAAAGAATGATATTGCAGTGGCCCAGCGGTTGAACATCACGGCAACCACCCTGGACGGGATTGTGACTGTCAATCAGCAGGGCCGAAACGCTGATGATGTTTGAAGCCCATCTGACAAATGAGGTCATGAAGAACGGTAAGACTTCGGGCCAGTATGGCCCGAGGCCGCAAAGGAGGTGCAGGTAACATTAACTACTATCCAATCAACGAGCCAGAAGCCCGCCGCGCCAAAGAGATGAACAGTTTTTATCATTATGAGGAAGGGAGTGCAACCGCCGAATACCATAGCCTCATAGATAAGGCCGCCGCTGTGGCAGAGAAGCAGAAAACAAGGGTTGACCCCATGTTTCATGAAAAAATCAACCACCTGCTTGATACCTATGCTCGCAAGCTGGCGGAAAACATGAACCAGCAGTTTGCGATTGACGCGCGAGTTCCGTCCGTCATGATAGCCGGGCCTGCCAACTTCCCCATCAGACAGAAGGAAAAACAGAACCGGGCCCGCGACAGCAACATGGAGGAATGGCGGCATATTCAGAGCCTCCTTGATAAAATCCGCAGCACCGGTATGGGCGGAATCAGCGCAGATGACCCGGAGGCCATCACGAAGCTGAAAGAGAAACTGGAAGGTCTGGAACGCTCCCAACTGATTATGAAGGAGGTCAACATTTATTACCGCAAACACGGGACGCTTGACGGCTGTGCGCTTCTCTCCCCCGACCAGATTGAAAAGCTAAAGTCGGATATGGCCCGGTACAGTTGGCTGAAAAAGCCCTTTGACCTTACAAACACCAGCGCAGAAATCCGCAGGATAAAGGAACGAATCGAAGATTTAAGCAAACGGGCCGAAACAGAATTTTCCGGCTGGGAGTTTCAGGGCGGCCATGTGGAGATGAACCGGCAGGAAAACCGCCTGCAAATCTTTTTTGACGGGAAACCGGACGCCGATACCCGGACGGAGCTCAAAGGGAACGGATTCCGGTGGGCCCCCAGCGTGGGCGCATGGCAGCGACAACTTACCAATAACGCGCTCTGGGCCGCCGACCGTCTGGCTTGTATCCAGCCGCTTTCCGGCGAACGTCCTTCCCAGCTTCAAAAGAAGGCGCAGGAAAAACCATCTATCCTGAAAACCATGCAGGAATATCCAAAGGAGCCGGGAAAGGAAAAACCGCCCATGCCTAAGAGGGAGGCCGAACGGTAGGCTTCGGGCCATGCTGGCCCGTGGTTATGAAGGGAGTGATTGATTATCAGTAAAACCAGACAAAAGCGGCTGGCAGAGCAGAAGGAAGTGAAGGAACTGCTGGCCGTGTTGAAGGAAAATAATTTTTCCAGCGCAAAGGATCTCATGGCCGCCATCGGCCATGTGTCGGACCTGGAGGAACAGCTTTCCAGTGCGGTTCAGGAGCTTACCGCCATGCGGCAGGAATTGCAAGAAATGAAGCAATCGCCGTTAAAAGCCGCCCTGCAAAGGTCGGTTCAGACATTGGAGGCGAAGGTTTCCCAGTTAAGGAGGCAGATTGAAGTACTGAAAGAAAACATCATAGAGGGCTGTAAACAGGCCCTTACCGATTTTAAACAGCGAGGAACGGCGGCCCTGGACGGTGTTCCTCGCTTCTTCCATCTGCGAGAAGTTCTGGAAGGGGTAAAGGAAACCATTCAGGCCGGGATTGCCACAGACGAAAAGGCCCTTGCGAAAATCGAAGCCGTTTCAGCCGAATACCACGAGGCGGGCAGGCATTTAAAAAATGTAGGCCGGGCCCTGATGGGGAAGGAGGCCGTATCAGAGACAAAAGGCCCGGGCAAGCTGGTCAAAGCAGTTGCGGCCCCCTACCGGGCGGAACGCGCCTGTCTGCTCTCCATGCAGAACAGCGTGGAAAAAGCCCTCGCCCGGATAGAACGGCTGGAACAGGCGGCAGAAAAAAAGCCGTCCATCTTAGGCACCATGCGGACGCAGAATGAAAAGATACGGGCAGAACCGGGAAAGGAATCCCCGCCCGCCAAACATGGCGAGCGGTAGACCTCGGGCCACATTGGCCCGAGGTTATCTGTCTCCCGTAAAGTTAAGAGGGGCCCCCGGAGTTTATGGGAGCCTGACAGGAAGGAGGTATTATGCAGGACGAAGTAAACCAAAAAACGATTGCCCTCTCAATCCGGGCAACAAAGCTCACAGGCCGGGTGCTGGCTTCCGCTCTACGGAAGATTTTAGAAGAAGGAAAAAAGCGCCACCAGAAGGCGCTGACCCCGCAGGGCCGCCAAAGCGTGAAAAAGCTGATGAATCATTACGGGGCAAAAAACTCCATACCCCTTGTGGGAGCCCCCCGGCAGTTTGACCGCATAGCAAAGGAATTTCATGTAGACTATGCGTTCCATAAGGTCAGCCCCGGCCACTACCTTCTGTTTTTCAAAACAGGGCAAGCAGACGCCATGACGGCGGCGTTCCAGAAATACAGTGACAAGGTGCTGAATAAGGGGAAAGACAGGGCTTCTATCCTCGGCCAGCTACGGAACCTTTCAGAGCATATCAAATCCCGACCAAAGGAGCGCCAGAAAACCAGAGAGGCGGTGAAGGAAGAACGGTGAGTGACAAAATCCGAAAATATGTACTTCCCAACCTCCCCTACCTCTTTGTGTTCTGGTTCTTCTCAAAGGTAGGGACGGCTTACCGCTTGGCCGCCGGGGCCGATTTCGGCACAAAGCTCGTAGGCATGATAAAAACCTTCCCCACGGCCTTTGAAAATTACCTTCCGGGCCTTGGTGGGCTAGACCTTCTGGTGGGCCTTACCGGGGCCGTGGGAATGTACCTGCTTGTGCAGTCCAAAATCAGGAAGGGAAAGAAGTTCCGCCGTGAGGAAGAATATGGCTCGGCCCACTGGAGTGCATAATTTTAAGTGTAAATGACACATACATGGACGCACAGGAGGTTATGCACATGACTGATTATAGCAAAATTACAGCCCTTTACTCCCGCCTTTCTGTGGGCGACGAGGACAGGGACGGCGGCGAGAGCAACAGCATACAAAACCAAAAAATATTTTTGGAGAACTATGCCAGAGGGCAGCACCTAACCAATATCCGGCACTACATCGACGATGACGAAAGCGGCAGGTTTTTTGACCGTTCCGCCTACTCCCGCATGATGGACGATGTGGAAAACGGGAAAATCGGTGTCTGCATTATGAAAGACCTTACCCGCTGGGGGCGTGACTATCTCCAAGTCGGCAACGCGATGGAGATTTTCAGACGGAACAATGTGCGCTTTATCGCGGTCAACAACGGCATTGACAGCGAGAAACCCGACACATTGGAGTTTGCGCCCTTTATCAACATCATGTCGGAGTGGTACGCAAAGGACATCAGCAAGAAAGTGAAAACGGGCATTAAGACCAAAGGCATGAGCGGAAAGCCGATTGTCACCGAAGCCCCTTACGGCTATGTCAAAGACCCGGACAACAAGGATTTTTGGATAATCGACGAGGAAGCCGCCGAGGTTGTCCGTTTGATTTTCCGTCTGTTTATCGGCGGGAAGAACCGCAATCAAATCGCCGTGCATCTGAAAAACGAGCAAATCCCTACCCCCACTTTCTATATGAAAGACCGCGGGCGGGGAACCTGTAAAAATAAGACACTCAACGAGGATAACCGCTGCAAGTGGAACAAAGCCACCTTGACCAATATCCTCACACGGCAGGAGTATTGCGGCGATGTGGTCAACTTCAAGACTACAAAGCATTTCCGGGATAAACATAACCACTATGTAGACCGGAGCCAGTGGCACATCACAGAAAATGTGCATGAGCCGATTATCAGCCGCAGCGATTTTGAAACCGTACAGCGGATTTTGAAAAACGCGCCCGTCAAACGCCCCAACGGGGACGGGGAAATCCACCCTCTGTCCGGCTTGCTTTTCTGTAAGGACTGCGGCGCAAAAATGCACATTCGTATAGATTACCGGAACGGCGGCAAGCGCCATGTTGCCTATTGCAGCGAGTACCACAAGGGAAAAGCCAAGAACCCTAAATGCCACTCCCCGCACATCATGGACGCGGACTTGCTCATGCAGACCATCACGGAAGTGCTGAAGAAAATCGAGGACTATTCTATCAGCAATCGGGCGGAGTTTGAAGCCTTAGTGAAAAAGAACCTTGCCATGCAGCAGACCGACCAGACCAAGAAACAGCAGAAGCGTATTCCGCAAATCACGACACGCCTTGAACAGATTGACAAGGTGCTGAACAAGCTCTATGAGGACAACGCCCTCGGCACGATCCCGCAAGACCGCTATGAGCAGATGTCGCAGAAGTATTCAGAAGAATACTACGCGCTGAAAGCGGAACTTGCCACGCTACAAGAGCAGCTATCCGCTTATGAGAACGCGGGAGGACGGGCGCAGAGGTTTTTGAAGCTGACGGAACGCCATGCCGCCTTTACCGACCTTACACCCACCATTCTCAACGAGTTTATCAGCCGGATTGAAGTGCATGAGCGCGACCAGAAAAGGGCGAGATACGCAATCCAGCACATCAGCATATATTTCAATTATATCGGCAAGTTTGAGAATGAAGTGACACAGCTTGCAGAACCGACCGAGCAGGAAATCCGGCAAATGCGGGAGGAAATCGAAGAAGCCAAAAAGGAAAAGAGCCGCGCCTATCACCGGCAGTATTCAAAGGAGTACCGGGCGAGAAATCTTGAAAAGCAACGGGAGTATGACCGCATGAAAGCGCGGGAATACCGGGCAAGGCGAAAGGCACAGGCAGCCGCACAGCCCACACAGTAAAACAGAATAACCGTCAACCAAGAGGGATTTTCCGAACTACGGGAAATCCCTCTTTTGCGCCCAAAGAAAGGAGCCGCCTATGGCAGAACAGACCCCCGACAGTATCATCACGACCCAGAGGAACGGGCAGACCATTGTTGCGGAGTTATTTTTCAATCACAGCAGCACAGAAACATTCCGCGACAAGCTGCTCAAACTGGTACTTGCCGACAGCTCGCGTTTATCCGCGCCTGACGGTCAAGAGCCGGAAAAAACAGAAATCTTGCGATAACAGCCGCCCCGACGAACCATTCCCTGTCCGGGCGGTTTCTATTTGAAAATCCTCATTTTCCCCAAGTCAAAAGCCGAGGAAAACACCCGAAAAATGCCCCTATTGCGTAACAGGGGCGCAGAAAGGAGAGTTTATGAGAACAGGGCTTACGAAGCAGGAAAAGACCACCGATATATGGTTTGACGAGAAAGACCCGCTAATCCATATTCGCACCCACAACACTGACTTAAAGAAGCGGCTGCTTGCATACAGCCGCCGCTATCCGGCGATCTGCCAGCAGATGGACGCAGACCCGGAAACGGGCTGCATGGAGTTTGATATTGCAAAGGGACGTTTCTCTTTCCGTCTGACCGCCCCATACAGCGAGGAACGACGGGAAGCAACGCGGCGATATGCCAGAGAAAACAGCACTACAAACTTGTTGAAATAATGTGGATTTGTTCATATTCTTGTGCTATACTTTTCTCAAAGGCACAGAATGGCAGATATAAATTCGTGGGAGAAAAAATATGAAGAAGCATAGAAAATGTAAAAAGATAATAGCTTTTGTAACAGTGTTGTTTATAGCATTTGTTGCAGTAATTGGGCTACACAAAACAGGGATTTATCGTTTTGATTTCTTAAAGGACATCTATAAAAAAATTGATTTTCAACTAAGTACGAACGAGCTTAACATTCCGCAGGACGCTCTTTCATTTTCTGTTTATGATATTGAACAGGAGGAATATTTATTTTACGAGGGCGATAGCCAACTTCCCACAGTAGCAAGTTTGGCAAAACTATTTGCCATTGATTATGCTTTGGGAAAAGTAGATTTGGAAGATATTGTTGAAGTAAATCAAGAGGTATTAGAACTTGTTCCGGCGGGTTCATCTTTAGCAAATCTGTATGCTGGGGAATACACAGTTAAACAAATCATGGAGGCTATGCTTGTTCCTTCCGGAAATGACGCAGCCTATGCGTTGGCATATCATATCGCTAAAAACGAATTAGGCGAAGGTTATACAGCAACGGAATATATAGATTATTTCATGACAGAACTTAGTGAGTATTTAATCGAAGCAGGCTATTCCAAAACAAATTTATATAATGACCCAAGTGGCGCGTCTATGCAAGCTGACTCTCATTTAGATGACATTAACCGCGTAGCGTTGAAGCTCCTTAACTACGATTTTGTTAAAGAATGTATTGGAAAAAGCGAATTTTCAATTCAAACTCCGCAAGGTGAATTTACATGGAAAAATACAAATGAATTTTTAGATGAAAATTCACCGTACTATAATGCAAATGTTAAAGGAATGAAAACAGGAACAATGGCATCTTCCTATAACATTGTTGTTCTGTATGAAAAAGATGGAAAAGCATATTTAATTACCTGTTTAGCGGCACACTCAAATGAGGGGAGATATAAAGCGGTACAGTCTGCTATCAACACGATTATTGAATAATGATGATGAAATATCCCGTTTAAGTAAAGTGTCAAAACAATAAGGGTAAGATAAAACAGCACACAATAAAACTTAATACCCACCCAAAAGGGCAGCCGAGAAATCGACTGTCCTTTTTCTACGCCGACAGGCAGAAAGGAGCGACCACCTATGACGAAACCGAGAGAAAAAACCCGCGAAGAACTGCAAGCCGAGATTGAGGACGGAAAGAAGAAAATCCGGCAGTTTGAGAACCGGGAAAAGATGCTGCGTCAGAAGCTATCCAAAGAGGAACGCAGAACGCGCAGTCACCACCTTATCGTCCGGGGCGCGGTCTTTGAGAGCATTGTGCCGGAAGCAAAGACCATGACCGACGAGGAAGCTGCCGCGCTTCTCCGGCTTGCCCTAACCAGTGAGCCAGCGCGGGAGTTTTTGAAAAAACGAGCCGAAAGCGGGAACGCCGGATAAATCCCTTAGGAACTAAGGGCGCACTTATACACCCTTGCGGGCGTGTGCGCTCTGCCGAGGGCTTATCTCCGCACAGGGAGATTTCCCCGCGCTCCGATATGGCGGCTTTGCCGCAACAAGGGGCTGCACCCCTTGCGCCGTTTTGCGGCTATCCCTGCACACCCACAAAAACAGTACACCCGCCGTTGGCGTCTGTACCATTTTTGCGGGATTTATTATCCTATCCGGGAGGTGATACCCATAGCCATTTACCATTGGAACATCGGTATTGTGAGCCGAGGAAAAGGCAAATCAGCCGTTGCCGCAGCCGCCTACCGAAGCGGCGAAAAGCTGACAAACGAATGGGACGGAATGACACATGATTACACCCGCAAAGGCGGCGTTGTCCATACAGAAATCATGCTGCCGTCCCATGCGCCACCCTCATTCTCTGACCGTTCAACCTTGTGGAACAGCGTGGAGCTTTACGAGAAAGCCGGGAACGCCCAGCTTGCCAGAGAGATTGACGCAGCACTCCCCATAGAATTATCCAGAGAGGAACAGATCCGGCTTGTCCGGGAATACTGTTCCTCTCAATTTGTTTCCAGAGGAATGTGCGTTGATTATGCCATTCACGACACCGACAAGGGAAATCCCCATTGTCATATCATGCTGACTATGCGACCACTTGACGGGCGCGGCGCATGGGCGGCGAAATCCAAAAAGGAATATGACCTTGACGAGAACGGCGAGCGTATCCGCTTGCCAAGCGGCAGATATAAGACGCACAAGGTTGACCTCACGGGCTGGAACAGCCAAGAGAATGCGCTTGTTTGGCGCAAGGCATGGGCTGATATTTCAAACGACTATCTTGAGCGTGCCGGAAGCCCGGAGCGTATCGACCACCGCAGCAACGCCGAGCGCGGCATTGACGAGATACCCACCGTCCACATGGGCGTGGCGGCTTGCCAGATGGAGAAGAAAGGTATCGCCACCGAGAAAGGCGAACTGAACCGCAGTATTCAAAAGACAAACCGCCTTATCCGGGAAATCCGGGCGCAGATTAGCAAGCTCAAAGAATGGATTGCCGACCTGTTCAAAGCGTGGGAAACCGCCCCGAAGCAGCCGCCGCAATCTCCCAACCTTGCAAATCTGTTGATGAAGTATTTGAGCGTTCAGAGAGAAAAGAGCCGGAAGTATTCGCAGCGTTGGCAACAACAGCACACAGCCGATGAACTGAAAACCATAGCGGCAGCGGTCAACTATCTTTCCGAGCATGGTATCTCTAATCTTGATGAGCTGGACGCTTCTCTTTCCTCTGTCAGTGATAAAGCCTATTCAATCCGGGAGGGAATGAAAACCGCCGAGCAGCGCATGAAAG
>OGXN01000661.1_pt1 | contig 41293 bp, 54 predicted proteins | sample 1576281 | NCBI WGS metagenome assembly OGXN01 (sample SAMEA3541494, study PRJEB24748) | human gut metagenome | biome: human gut; feature: human-associated habitat; material: faeces | place: China | collected 2012
AAATGCTGATAGATACTGTGTTTTAGCGGATAATCAGATTTTTATTGTGTTTTTTTATAAAAAAATTGACAACATTAGATTTGGTTTATATGGCATTTTATGCTGCATTATTCATGGTGCTTGATTATTTTACAAATATGATTCCTTTCTTGAAGATGCCAAATGGTGGTTCTATTGGCGTATCGACAATTGCGTTGATCGTTTGCAGTTATCATTTAGGATGGATCAAAGGAACCATCGTTGGACTTGTTTCTGTATTGATTCAGTTTGTGACAGGTCCAATGTATATCCCACAGTTATTGGGATTCCTAATGGATTACTTAATCGCATTTAGTGTATATGGTTTGGCTAGCTTATTTCCAAATTATAAGTATTTCTATTCTGGAATTCTAATTACCAATTTCCTGCGTTTTGCAAGTCATACCATTGGTGGTGTGATAGTATGGGAAACAACATGGTGGGGTTCCATTATATACAATGCGCCATATATGATTGCAACAACGATAGTCGGAATGATCGTTGTGCCAATTTTAGTAGAGCGTCTGCATTTAAACAAAGAAAAAACAGCGTAATTATAAAGATTTGCCCATATGAACAAGAAAATGGGTAAATCTTTTTTTCATGAATTCATGAAATCATTTATATTAAATCTTGTTTTATGAGCTAGAATGAACGATAATATAGTGGAACATGAGAAAGGAAATAATAAATATGCTAAATAGACAATTTTTTACTTCTGAGTCTGTAACAGAAGGACATCCTGATAAAATATGTGATCAGATTTCAGATGCAGTATTAGATGCAATTTTAGAAAAAGATCCAATGGCACGAGTTGCTTGTGAAACATGCTGTACAACGGGTATGGTGATGATCATGGGAGAAATATCTACAAATTGTTACGTTGACATTCCAAGTATCGCAAGAAATACGATTTTGGAAATTGGATATGATAGAGCGAAATATGGCTTTGATGGAACGACTTGTTCTGTTTTAACTTCAATTGATGAACAGTCTTCTGATATTGCCATGGGTGTTGATCACTCTCTAGAAACAAAAGAAGGCGGAGAAGAAAACAATGGCGCAGGGGATCAGGGAATGATGTTTGGATATGCCTGCGATGAAACACCTGAATATATGCCAATGTCTATTTCCCTTGCCCACAGACTTGCTAAACAGTTGACAAAAATTCGTAAGGATGGAATTGTAGACTATCTTCGTCCTGATGGGAAAACACAGGTTACGGTGGAATATATTGATGATAAACCTACACGTGTAGATACGATTGTTATTTCAACACAACATTCCGATACAGTTTCTTTAGATACAATTCGTAAAGATTTAAAGGAGTATGTGATAGATGTCATCATAGATCCTAAAATGATAGATGAAGATACAAAGATTTATATTAATCCAACAGGACGCTTTGTAATAGGTGGACCTCAAGGGGATAGTGGTTTAACAGGAAGAAAAATAATTGTAGATACATATGGTGGTATGGCACGTCATGGTGGTGGAGCATTTTCTGGAAAGGATCCTACAAAAGTAGACCGTAGTGCTGCTTATGCCGCTCGTTATGTTGCAAAAAATATTGTTGCTGCAGGCTTGGCTAAACGATGCGAAATTCAACTTGCATATGCAATTGGTATTGCACATCCTGTAAGTATTCTTGTTGATACCTTTGGCACAGGAAAATTAAAAGATGAAGAAATTTCAGAAATTGTTAGAAAAGAATTTGATTTACGTCCTACCGCAATTATAAAAACTTTAGATTTAAGAAAACCTCAGTATAAACAACTTGCCGCATATGGGCATTTTGGAAGAGATGATTTAAATGTAAAATGGGAAGATACAACACCAGCACAGGAATTGAAGAAATATTTGAAATAAGAAACAGGGCGCCTGTTTCTTTTTGTAAGGGAGGAAAGTTATATGCATGCTGACTATCATATACACTCAAGTTTTAGTGATGACTCTACATATCCTATGGAAGATATAATAAAAAAAGCAATTACCATAGGTTTAGATGAAATATGTTTTACTGAGCATGTGGATCATGGAGTTAAAAGCTATGATTCTGATTTTTATAAGGATTATCATGATGAGTTTTTAAGATGTAAAGGAAAGTATCAAAATCAAATAAAAATAAAATTTGGAATTGAATATGGAATACAAACACATACAATTGAACAATATCAACAGGACTTTTATCGCAATGATTTTGATTTTGTTATACTATCCTGCCATCAGATTAATGATATGGAATTTTGGACACAGGATTTTCAGAAAGGGAAAACACAAAAAGAATATAATCTAGCCTATTATGAAGAAATTTATCAAGTAATGAATAAATATAAGAATTATAGTGTGTTAGGGCATCTGGATGCAATCAAACGCGATGATCTTGAGGGAGTTTACCCTTATAAAGAAACAAAAGATATATTGGAGAAGATATTAAAGCTTGCTATTAAGGATGGAAAGGGTATTGAAATAAACACTAGCAATGAACGTTATGGTTTATCAGATTTCACTTCATGTAAGGATATCCTATTACTTTATAAACAATTAGGGGGAGAAATTATTACGTTTGGAAGTGATACACATAAAGAGGAGCATGTAGGATATCATATTAAAGAGATGAGAAAAGAATTAAAAAGATTAGGATTTACTAAGTTTTGTACATATGAACGTATGGAGCCACATTTTCACGAACTATAGATGACTAAAATAGAAGAAATCATCATATTTTTTCTATTTTTTTATGCAATTTTATCGCAAAAATAAATGTAAGCGTATACAGAAAACCATGAAATATATAAAAATAGAGAAACAATAAAAAGGCTGATAAAATAAAGGAAATTCACAAAAAAAAGCCTATTTTAGGGGTTGTAATCAAGGTGTGCATGTGTTAAAATATTATCACGACCGCGAGGACATGCGAGGTTGCTGACCCACTGAAAGGCGTTGTCATGAACAGCCGGTCAGGGAATTCGCATCGAGCGAGTCTATAATCTATATAGACGAAAGGAGATTATTTCATGGCAAAGAAAAATAGCGTAAGAATTCGCTTAAAAGCCTACGAACACAGAATCTTAGATGCATCAGCAGAAAAGATCGTTCAGGCAGCACAAGCTCACGGTGCTAAAAAAATTGTTGGACCTGTACCTCTTCCAACTGAAAAGCAGGTAGTAACTATCCTGCGTGCGGTACACAAGTACAAAGATTCTCGTGAACAATTCGAGATCAGAACTCACAAACGTTTAATTGAGATCGTCGGACCTACAGCAGAAACAATCGACTCACTGAGCCGTCTGGAACTGCCAAGTGGTGTGGACATCGAAATTAAGCTGTAATGGAGGTGACATCATGAAAGGTATTCTAGGACGTAAACTTGGTATGACTCAGGTTTTTACTGAAGACGGAACTTTAATTCCAGTCACAGTAGTAGAAGCTTGCCCAAATGTTGTATTACAGAAAAAGACAGTGGAAAACGATGGATACGAAGCTGTTCAGTTAGGTTTTGAAGACATTAAAGAAACACGCAGTACAAAACCAAACACTGGTCACGCTGCGAAAGCAAATACAGCTCCAAAAAGATTCATGAAAGAAGTTCGCAACAGTGAATTTGCTGAAATGAATTTAGGCGATGAAGTTAAAGTAGACATCTTCGCTGCTGGAGAAACAGTTGACGTAATCGGAACCAGCAAAGGTAAAGGGTTCATGGGTACAATTGTTCGTAACAATGCGAAAATTGGTCCTAAGAGCCACGGTTCAGGACACCACAGACACATCGGTTCTCTTGCTACAAACGGTATTACTTCTAGACAGGGTAAAATCTTAAAGGGAACAGTTATGGCTGGTCAAGAAGGTGGATACAGAACCACTAACAAAAACCTTACAGTTATTAAGGTTGATGTTGAAAACAATTACTTATTGATCAAAGGAAATGTGCCTGGACCAAAACGTGGATTGGTAATGGTACGTTCTGCAAAAACTTCTAAAGGAAACAGCGAACCTGTAACTTTAGTAGATTACACGAAAGAGGAGGAATAAAAGATGCCTAAGATGGTCGTATTAAGCCAAACTGGTCAAGAGTTACACGAAATCACTCTTGCCGATTCAGTATTTGGCATCGAGCCAAATCAGCAATGTATTTTCGATGCTATCGTAATGCAGCGCGCATCAACTCGTCAGGGAACTCACGACACTAAGACTCGTACAGAAGTACGTGGTGGTGGACGTAAGCCATGGCGTCAGAAAGGAACTGGACGTGCTCGTCAGGGTTCTATCCGTGCTACACAGTGGAGAGGCGGAGGTATCGTATTCGGACCAACTCCTAGAAGCTACAGCTACAAACTGAACAAAAAAGTTCGTCGTTTGGCATTAAAATCAGTATTATCTGAAAAAGTTGCTGAAAACGCAATGAGCGTTGTAGATAAATTTGAATTAGAAGCTCCTAAGACAAAAGCTTTCAATGAAATTATCGCTAACATCAACGCACCTAAGAAAACATTATTTGTAGTATCTGAAGGTGAAGATTTTGAAAATGCATTCTTGAGCATGAGAAACATCCCAACAATGATGATGTTGACTGCTGATGGAATTAATGTTTACGATATCGTAAATGCTAACAAAATCGTCTTTACAGAAGCTGCTGTAAAAGATGTTGAGGAGGCACTTGCATAATGGATAACTATAAAGATATTATCGTTCGCCCAATCATTACTGAAAAGACAATGAGATACATGGACGAAAACAATGTGGTAACATTTGAAGTTAAAAAAGGAACTAACAAAGTTCTTGTAAAACAGGCCGTAGAAAAAATCTTCGGTGTGGATGTTGAAAATGTAAATATCGTTAACGTAAAACCTAAAGAAAAAAGAATGGGTAGATACGTTGGTAAAACAAAAGCTGTTCGTAAAGCATATGTGAAAATCGCTAAAGGACAGGACATCGATTTATTTGGCTCTGACGAAGAAGCTAAGTAAGATCAGGAAGAAGCACGCTATTTCCTGAATAAATATTGCGTAAGGAGGAAATTGACAAATGCCAATTAAGAAGTATAAACCGACCACTCCAGGTCGTCGTGGAATGACAAGCTTGTCACGTGACGAAATCACTTGCGACAAGCCAGAAAAAAGTTTGTTAGCCCCTTTGAAAAGCAAAGGTGGACGTAACAACAACGGACGTATTACAACTCGTCACCAGGGTGGCGGACACAAGAGAAGCTACCGTATCATCGATTTCAAGAGAAATAAAGATGGTATCCCTGCTAAAGTTGCAACGATTGAATACGATCCAAACCGTTCTGCAAATATCGCATTGTTGAATTATGCAGATGGTGAAAAACGTTACATTATCGCTCCTAAAGGATTAACTGTTGGAACAACAGTTGTATCTGGTAAAGGTGCTGATATCAAAGTTGGTAACGCATTAGAATTGAAAGATATCCCAGAAGGAACTTTCATTCACAACATTGAATTAAAACCTGGTAAAGGTGGACAGTTAGCTCGTTCTGCTGGAACTAGCGCACAGATTTTGGGTATTGAAGAAAAATACGCTACTGTTCGTTTAGCTTCTGGTGAAGTTCGTAAGATTTTGTCTAATTGCCGTGCTACAATCGGTATCGTAGGTAACGAAGACCACAGTCTGGTTAACTATGGTAAAGCTGGACGTATGCGTTGGAAAGGTGTTCGCCCAACAGTTCGTGGTTCTGTTATGAACCCTAACGATCACCCTCATGGTGGTGGTGAAGGACGTACTCCTGTAGGACGTAAATCTCCAATGACTCCATGGGGCAAGAAAGCTATGGGTGTCAAGACTCGTAACACTAAGAAAGCTTCAACGAAATTAATCGTTCGTCGTCGTAATGGCAAATAGGCAAAGGAGGAAATGAAAAATGAGTCGTAGTTTGAAAAAAGGCCCATTCTGTGATGACCACTTAATGAAAAAAGTGGAAGCATTGAATGCAGCTGGCAAAAAAGAAGTTATTAAAACTTGGTCACGTCGTTCAACGATTTTCCCTCAGTTTGTGGAACATACATTTGCCGTTTACAATGGTAAAGAACACTTACCTGTTTATGTTACAGAAGACATGGTAGGTCACAAACTTGGTGAATTTGTGCCAACCCGCAAATATGGTGGGCATGGCGATGATGACAAGAAAGCAAAACGATAAGGAGGAAACGTTAAAATGGAAGTAAAAGCAACAGCAAAAACATTACGTATCCCACCTAGAAAAGCTCGTATTGTTATCGATTTAATTCGTGGGAAAGATGCTGCTGAAGCAGCTGCAATCTTAAAATTCACACCAAACGTTGCTGCTGAAGCAATCGGAAAAGTGTTGAAATCTGCAGTAGCTAACGCAGTAAATAACAATGATATGGATGAAGAAAAATTATACGTGAAAGCATGCTACGCTAATGAAGGTGTAACTTTAAAGCGTTTTATGCCACGTGCTAAAGGATCTGCAAGTGCAATCCACAAACGCACCAGCCACATTACAGTTGTGGTTGACGAGCGTGATTAAGGAGGTAGCCCATGGGACAGAAAGTTAGTCCGATCGGATTACGTGTTGGTGTCATTCGTGACTGGGAGTCAAGATGGTACGCTGACAAGGATTATGCCGATTTATTGCTAGAAGATGTAAAAATTCGTGAATTCCTGTTTGCTGAATTAAAAGCAGCAAGCGTTTCAAGAATCGAAATTGAACGTTCTAAAAACCGTGTTGAAATTATGATCCGTACAGCTCGTCCAGGCGTTGTCATTGGACAGAACGGTGAAAATATCGAAGGTTTAAAGAAAAAATTAGAAAAAATGACTGGTGGCAAGAACATCTACATTAAAGTGCTAGAAATTGCCAACCCTGATTTAGATGCTAAGTTAGTAGCAAGAAGCATTGCTGATCAGTTAGAACAGCGTGCAAGCTTCCGTACTGCTCAGAAAAAAGCAATCCAGAGAACAATGCGTGCTGGTGCTAAAGGTATCAAAACTGCAGTTAGTGGACGTTTAGGAGGAGCTGATATGGCTCGTACTGAAGGTTACTCTGAAGGTGTAGTTCCTTTGCATACATTACGTGCTGATATCGATTATGCTTGGGAAGAAGCTAGTACAACTTACGGACGTTTAGGTGTTAAAGTTTGGATCTGCCGTGGTGAAGTATTACCTGGACAGATGGTAACTGAACCAGAAGCACCAAAGAACAACATGAACGATCGTCGTAGAAACAATCGTCGTGGAAACCGTAGAAACAATAACAGAAATGATGCTAATGCAGCAAAGGAAAACGCGAGCCAGGCTCCTAAAAACAACGCGGAAGGAGGAAACTAAATTATGTTAATGCCTAAGAGAACAAAATATAGAAGACCTCACCGTTTAAGTTACGAAGGACGTGCTAAAGCTGGTCGTGACGTATCTTTTGGTGAATATGGTTTAGTAGCTGATACTGGTGCTTATATTACTAACCGCCAGATCGAAGCAGCTCGTATTGCCATGACACGTTATATGAAACGTGGTGGTAAAGTTTGGATTCGTATCTTCCCTCACTTGGCAGTTACGAAAAAACCTCTTGAAGTACGTATGGGTTCTGGTAAAGGTGCTCCTGAAGGATGGGTAGCAGTAGTTAAACCAGGCCGTGTAATGTTTGAAATTGCTGGTGTAGATGAAGAAGTAGCACGTGAAGCATTCCGTCTGGCTTCTCACAAGTTACCAGTTAAAACGAAATTCGTTGTTAGAAAAGGAGAGAAGTAATTATGTTAGCGAAAGAGATCAGAGAAAAAAGCAACACAGAAATTTTACAAGAGATCGAAGCGCTTAAAGATGAACTTTTTAATCTTCGTTTCCAACAAGCAACTGGACAGTTATCCGACACAGCTCGTTTAAAAACTGTGAAAAAGGATATTGCCCGTATGAAGACCGTGTTGACTGAGCGTGAGCTTAGTAACCAGGATTAAGGAGGATCACTAAGTTATGGAAAGATCTAACCGTAAAGTATATCGTGGAACAGTAGTTTCCGATAAAATGGATAAAACAATTACTGTTGTAGTTGAAACTAAGAAAACACACCCATTATATGGTAAACGTGTAAAATATTCTAAGAAATTTAAAGCTCATGACGAAAACAATGAAGCTAGAATCGGAGATAGAGTAGAAATTATGGAAACTCGTCCATTATCTGCAACTAAACGTTTCCGTCTAGTTAAAATCGTTGAAAAAGCTGTACAGCTGTAGGCGCTAGGAGGTAGACATTCATGATCCAGAATGAAAGTAGATTACGCGTCGCTGACAACACAGGTGCTAAAGAAGTATTAGTTATCCGTTGTTTAGGTGGAAGCGTTAGAAAGTTTTCAAACATCGGGGATATCGTTGTCTGTGCTGTTAAGCAGGCTGCTCCTGGTGGAACTGTAAAAAAAGGTGACGTTGTAAAAGGTGTTATCGTACGTACAAAACGTGGGGTTCGCCGTGACAACGGAACATACATCAAATTTGATGACAATGCAGTTGTCCTAATTAAGGATGACAAAACACCACGTGGTACACGTATTTTTGGACCTGTGGCAAGAGAACTTCGTGACAAAGACTTCATGAAAATCGTGTCTTTGGCACCAGAAGTACTATAAGGAGGTGTCTTTGTGAAAATCAAAAAAGGTGATAAAGTTCAGGTTATTACAGGTGCTTACAAGGGCACTGTAGCTGAAGTAATTAAAGTTTTCCCTAAAGAAAACAAAGTAATCGTAGAAGGAGTTAACATGGTGAAAAAACACCTGAAACCAACTCAGCAGAATCCAGACGGTGGAATCATTGAGAAGGAAGCTCCTATCCATGTATCTAATGTTATGGCTTACGATTCAAAAGCTAAAAAAGCTAGTCGTATCGGATTCAAATTCGAAACTGACAAAAAAGGCAATACAGAAAAAGTGCGCGTCTACAAAAAGACTGGCGCTACTGTTAAGTAGGGGAGGTTAAAAGATGAACCGCCTAAATAAAAGATACACAGAGGAAGTAGTACCTAGCTTGATGAAAAAATTCAACTACAAATCAGTTATGGAAGTTCCTGCTGTAGAAAAAATCGTTATTAATATGGGTATTGGTGAAGCAATCGCTAACCCTAAATTGTTAGATGAAGCAGTTGCTGAATTAGCACAGATTACTGGTCAGCAGCCTGTTATCACAAGAGCAAAAAAATCAATTGCAAACTTCAAATTACGTGAAGGTATGCCAATTGGATGTAAGGTTACTTTAAGAAAAGAAAAGATGTATGATTTCTTAGATAAACTTATGAACATCTCTTTGCCACGTGTACGTGACTTCCGTGGAGTATCAGCTACATCATTTGATGGTCGTGGAAATTACACTTTAGGTGTAAAAGAACAGTTGATCTTCCCAGAAATCAATTACGATAAAGTAAACAAAGTACGTGGTATGGACGTAGTTATCGTTACTAGCGCAAAAACAAACGAAGAAGCAAAGGCACTACTTGAAGAATTAGGTATGCCTTTCAAAAAATAGGGAGGACTTAAAATATGGCAAAAAAATCAATGATTAACAAATCAAAACGTCCTCAAAAGTTCCAAGTGCGTGAGTACACACGTTGTGAACGTTGTGGCCGTCCTCACTCAGTTTTACGTAAATACAAACTATGCCGTATTTGCTTCCGCGAACTAGCTTATAAAGGCCAGATCCCGGGCGTAAAAAAGGCAAGTTGGTAATCAGATAGGAGGAATACAGTCATGATGATAATGACAGATCCGATTGCAGATATGCTTACTAGAATTCGTAACGCAGTTCAAGCTCGTCACGAAACAGTAGAAATTCCTGCAAATAAAGAAAAGAAAGATATCGCAAAGATTTTAAAGAATGAAGGGTTCATCACAGATTACAGTGTTGATGGAGATACAAAGAAAACTATCACAATCACATTGAAATATGGACCAAATAACGAAAAAGTAATCAGTGGATTAAAGAGAATTTCTAAACCTGGTTTACGTGTTTATGCAAAAGTGGATAGCATCCCTCGTGTATTAAACGGATTAGGTATTGCAATTATCTCAACATCTCACGGTCTGATGACTGACAAAGAAGCTAAAGCTAAACATGTTGGCGGTGAAGTAATCGCCTACGTTTGGTAAGAGTGTAATTATACGGAGGTAAGAAAATGTCACGTATCGGTAATAAAGCGATTACCATTCCTGCAGGCGTTGAAGTAACAATCGCTGAAGGGAATGAGGTGACTGTTAAAGGTCCTAAAGGAACTTTAACTCGTCAATTTAACCCTAATCTGGGAATCCAGTTAGATGGGGAAGTATTAACAGTAACTCGTCCAAACGAGCAGAAACACACAAAACAGTTACATGGAACAACTCGTGCTTTGTTAAACAACATGGTAGAAGGTGTAACTAACGAATTCACAAAAGATTTGGAATTGGTTGGTATTGGTTTCCGTGCTGCTGTAAGTGGTAAAAAATTAACATTAAATGTTGGTTATTCTCACCCTATTGAATTTGAAATTGAAGAAGGATTAAAAGTTGAATGTCCTTCTGCAACTGATATCAAAGTAACAGGAATTGACAAACAACGTGTTGGTGAATTCGCTGCAAATGTACGTGCTGTAAGAAAACCAGAACCTTACAAAGGAAAAGGTATTCGCTATAAAGGCGAACATGTCCGTCGTAAGGAAGGTAAAACAGCAGGTAAGAAATAGTGGGAAAGGAGAAATTGAACAATGCTTAAGAAAGTATCTAGAAATGACGAACGTCTTCGTCGTCACGTACGTGTTCGTACCAAAATCAGTGGTACTCCTGAATGTCCCCGCCTGAACGTTTTCCGTTCAAATACGCACATTCATGCGCAGATCATTGACGACGTTAATGGAAAAACTTTAGTAGCTGCTAGCAGTGTTGATATGAAACTTGCTAACGGTGGTAATGTAGAAGCTGCAAAAACAGTTGGTGCTGAAATCGCTAAACGTGCTTTAGCAGCAAACATCACAAATGTTGTATTCGACCGTGGTGGATATGTATACACAGGTAGAGTAAAAGCATTAGCTGATGCGGCTAGAGAAGCCGGATTGAAATTTTAGGAGGTTATGCGAATGGAACGTAAACCAAGAAGAAATCGCGATGCTGAAAAAGAATTTGAAGAACGCGTTGTAACCATTAACCGTGTAACAAAAGTAGTAAAAGGTGGACGTCGTTTCCGTTTTGCTGCCTTAGTTGTTATCGGTGATAAAAAAGGCCGTGTAGGCTTTGGTACGGGAAAAGCAAACGAAGTTCCTGATGCTATCAAGAAAGCAATCGAAGATGCTAAGAAAAATGTCTTCACAGTGCCTATTGTTGGAACAACAATTCCTCATGAAATCACTGGTAGATATGGTGCTGGAGAAATCTTCCTTCGCCCTGCTTCTGAAGGTACCGGAGTTATCGCTGGTGGACCTGTTCGTGCAGTATTAGAACTTGCAGGTATCAACGATATTCTTTCTAAATGTTTAGGAAGCCGTACGCCAATTAACATGGTGCGTGCTACGATTGCAGCATTGAAAGATCTGAAAACGATCGAAGATATTGCTCGTCTCCGTGGTAAAAAACCAGAAGAAATTCGCGGTTAATAGGAGGAATTAAACATGAAATTACATGAAATGACTTATACAGAAGGTGCTAGAACAAGTAAGAAACGTATTGGACGTGGACACGGTTCTGGCAATGGTAAAACTGCTGGTAAAGGTAATAAAGGTCAGAACGCAAGATCAGGCGGAGGAGTTCGTTTAGGTTTTGAAGGTGGACAGACTACTTTAGCTAGACGTTTACCAAAGAGAGGATTCACAAACTTCAACCGTAAAGTATTCGCAATCGTAAATGTTGCTAGTCTGAACTGCTTTGAAGATGGTACAGAAGTAACTCCAGAATTGCTGATCGAAAGCGGATTAGTTAGAAAAGAATTAGATGGAATTAAGATTTTAGGTGAAGGTGAATTAGAAAAGAAATTAACTGTTAAAGCTAACAAATTCTCTAAATCAGCTTTAGCTACAATTGAGCAAGCAGGCGGAAAAGCAGAGGTCATCTAATATGTTTAGCACCTTAAAGGGCATGTTGAAGAATAAAGAGATTCGTAAAAGAATTCTCTTTACTCTTGCAATGTTATTTATCTTCCGTTTTGGAACTGCAATTACAGTTCCTGGCGTAGATACAAAAGAACTGGTTGCAGGATTGCAAGACAACTCCCTATTTGCTATGATTAACCTGCTTGGTGGTGGCGGTTTGGAACAACTTTCTATCTTTGCGTTAGGTGTTGGTCCATACATTACTGCTTCCATCATCATCCAGTTGCTTTCTATGGATGTTATTCCTGCTCTAACTGAATTATCTAAGGGTGGGGCAACTGGCAGAAAACAGATTGATAAATATACACGTTATCTAGCTGTTGTATTAGGGTTCTTCCAGGCATCAACTATGGTTTATGGCTTTTCAAAACAATATTCCACGTTGATTATAAATGGAAGCTCCATTTCCAGCATCTTATATATTGCTACAATATTAACTGCTGGTAGTATGTTCCTGTTATGGATCGGTGATAGAATATCAATGAAGGGAATCGGTAATGGTGTTTCCATGCTGATTGCAGCTGGTATTATCGCTCGTCTGCCTCATCAGTTCTCTAGTGCATGGCAGACAATGGTTGATACAAGCAGCAGTTCCGCTACATTTAACGGCATACTGATGTTTGCATTATATATCATTGCTTACCTATTCATTATTGTATTCGTTGTTTGGATGCAAACTGCTGAACGTAAGATTCCTATCCAATACACAAGTAGTACTGTTGCTGCAAGAAAGAAAGATATGACATATCTTCCTTTGAAAATCAATAGTGCAAGTGTTATTCCAGTAATCTTTGCTTCTGCAATTATGGTAGCACCTTTACAGATCATTCGTATGTTTACGGCAGCAGAATGGGTTAATACGGTTGAATATTTCCTAGGTATGAGAACTCCAGTGAGTTTGGTTATCTATGTGGTATTAACGATCGCATTCACATTCTTCTACACGCACTTACAGATTGATCCTGAAAAAATAGCTGAAAATCTTGGAAAAAGTGGAACTTATATTCCAGGAATTCGTCCAGGAACAGAAACAAAACAATATATTAATAAAGTATTAAATAGAATCACTGTGTTAGGATCAATTGGATTATCATTCGTCGCTGTATTACCACATGCGCTTCCATTAATTCCAGGATTAAATCTGCCATCCTCTATGGGTATTGGTGGTACTGGTATCATCATCGTTGTTGGTGTAGCTATGGAAACGGTAAAACAGATTGAAGGAAGATTAACACAAAAATCCTACAGTTCTTTCTTACAACGATAGAAGGTGAACTCGTATGAATATTCTGATTATGGGAGGACCTGGTGCTGGTAAAGGTACCATGTCATCCAAGATTGTTGAAAAATTCAACGTCAACCACATTTCTACAGGAGATATCTTCCGTAGTGAAATCAGTAATAAAACAGAACTAGGAAATTTAGCTCAAAGCTACATGGACAAAGGATTGTTAGTTCCTGATGAAGTTGTTAACAACATGGTAAAAAGTTATTTAGATAAACTGGAAGATAAGAAAAATGGTTTCTTATTGGACGGATATCCAAGAACTTTAGATCAGGCAAAAGCATTTGATGCTTTGAGTCAGGGAACAGATTTAGCAATTGACAAAGTCATTGCTATGGAAATTGATTTCAATGAACTTGCATCACGAGTTACAGGACGTCGTTTATGCAAGGAATGTGGTGAAATCTATCACATTACAAATCATCCTTCTCAAGTAGAAGGTGTTTGTGATAAATGTGGTGGAGAATTGTATCAACGTAAAGACGATACAGAAGAAAGCCTGAAAGTTCGATTAGAAGAATACAGCTCTCAGACAGCTCCTGTCTTAGATTACTATGACGAAAAAGGAATTGTAGAACATATTGATGCTGGACAATCTATCGATAAAGTTTGGGCTGATGTATTAGCTGCTTTGGAGAAATAAATGATTCGTACAAAAGCAGATAATGAACTTGAGTACATGAGAGAAGCTGGAAAGATTGTAGCTTTGGCACATCAAGCAGTAAAAGATGCAATCAAAGCGGGAATCTCAACAAAGCAGATTAATGAGATTGTGGAAAATGTAATTATGGAACATGATGCGTATCCATCATTCAAAAATCTGTATGGATTCCCGGCAGCTACATGTGTCTCTGTAAATAACGTTCTTGTACATGGTATCCCAGATGATACAGTATTACAGGACGGAGACATTGTTTCAGTAGATATCGGTGCCTGTTATCATGGGTACCATGGAGACTCAGCATGGACGTATGCTGTTGGTAATGTAAGCAAAGAAGTACAAACTCTATTGCACATTAGTGAAGAATCTTTGTATGAAGGTTTAAAACAAGCAAAAGCTGGGAATCATTTAACTGACATATCGCATGCAATTGGAGAATTCGTGTATCGTCATGGGTTTTCTGTTCCACGCGATTACGCAGGACATGGTATTGGAACTTCTGTCCATGAAGATCCGACAGTTCCAAATTTTGGCCCGGCAGGTCATGGTATTCTGTTAAAAGAAGGAATGACTCTTGCGATTGAACCAATGGTTCTTGCGGGCAGACCACAGACAAAAGTATTAGCGGACGGCTGGGGTGTCATCTCAAAAGATGGAAGCTTATCAGCTCATTATGAACATACGATTGTCATAACAAAAAACGGGTATGAAATACTCACAACATTAAATAAGGAGGAACGTCCAGATAATGGGTAAGCAAGATGTTATTGAAATTGACGGAGTTGTAAAAGATACTCTGCCAAATGCAATGTTTAAGGTGGAATTAGCAAACGGGCACGAAATATTGGCTCACGTTTCTGGTAAAATCCGTATGCACTACATCCGCATTTTACCAGGGGATCGTGTTACCGTAGAAATTTCACCATATGATTTAACACGTGGGCGTATCACATTCCGACACAAATAGTCGTGAATTGAAGGAGGAAAACGCATGAAAGTAAGACCATCTGTCAAACCAATATGCGATAAGTGCCGCATTATCAAACGTAAAGGCCGTGTCATGGTTATTTGCGAAAATCCAAAACACAAACAAAGACAAGGAAACTAATGGAGGTGTAATGTAAAATGGCTCGTATTGCAGGTGTTGACTTACCACGCGACAAGCGCGTCGTAGTGTCATTAACGTATATTTACGGAATCGGTCGCACAACAGCTGAACAGATTCTGGCAAAAACAGGTATCAGTGAAGATATCCGTGTAAAAGATTTAACTGAAGAACAAGTAAATGCAATTCGTAACGAAATTGATGGAATCAAAGTCGAAGGTGACTTGCGTCGTGAAACAGCATTAAACATCAAACGTTTAATGGAAATCGGATGCTACCGTGGAATTCGTCACAGAAAAGGTTTACCAGTTCGCGGTCAACGTACTAAAACAAATGCTCGTACGCGTAAAGGTCCAGTTCGTACCGTAGCAAACAAAAAGAAATAGGACGATAGGAGGAAGTAAAATATGGCAAAGAATGTAAAAGCCGGCGCTCGTAAACGTAAGGCACGTAAGAATATTGCGCGTGGATGTGCTCATATCCACTCAACATTTAACAATACCATCGTTACTATTACTGATGAAAATGGAAACGCTGTAGCATGGTCAAGTGCTGGAGCATTAGGATTCAAGGGTTCTCGTAAATCCACTCCTTTTGCTGCACAGATGGCTGGAGAAGCTGCAGGTAAAGCAGCAATAGAAAACGGTATGAAAACAATTTCTGTAAACGTAAAAGGTCCAGGACCTGGACGTGAAGCAGCTGTAAGAGCATTACAGGTAGCAGGACTTGAAATTACAATGATCAACGATGTAACTCCAATTCCTCACAACGGTTGTCGTCCACCAAAACGACCACGCGGTTAATCATTGACCTATAAACTTGAGGAGGTAAACGTATGCAAAAATTCGAACGTGCACATTTTGAAGTAAAAGAATATATTGATTCAGAACATTACGGTAAGTTTGTATTTGAGCCTCTGGAAAGAGGTTTTGGAACAACTATTGGGAATGCACTAAGACGTGTTTTGCTCTCCTCTTTACCAGGAGGCGCTGTATTTTCAATTAAAGTTGATGGTGTTTACCACGAATTTACTGCAATTCCTGGAATTGTAGAAGATGTAACGACAATCATTTTAAATATCAAAACCCTTGTTATGGAAATTCAGGATGATGAAATCTACACCCTGAGAATTTCCAAACAGGGACCTGGTGAAGTGACTGGCGCTGACATCATCTGTCCTGAAGGAGTAGAAATCTTAAGTAAAGACTTACACATTTGTACTCTTGAAGAAGGTGGAATGTTAGAAATGGAATTACAGGCTCGTATTGGTCGTGGATATGTGAATGCAGACACGAACAAACAACTGTACCAGACACCTAATCAGCCTTTAGGAGTAATTTATACTGACTCTATCTATACACCAATTGAAAAAGTAGCTTATAATGTTGAACCTACTCGTGTAGGTCAAAATGCAAACTACGATAAAGTAATTTTGGAGGTATGGACTGATGGTTCTATTTCTCCAGCAGAATCTTTAGCATTAGCTTCAAAAATCTTGATTGATCACTTAGAGTTATTAACAAGTGTTGATGAAGCAGTAAATGATATGGACTCTGTAATGAAAGAAGCACAGGGAGAAGTTCAGAATAAAGGACTTGTTATGATGATTGAAGACCTTGACTTATCCGTACGTTCATACAACTGTTTAAAACGTGCAGGTATTCAGACTGTTGAAGAACTGACACAGAAAACAGAAGATGAAATGATGCGAGTAAGAAACTTAGGAAAGAAATCATTGAAAGAAGTTAAAGATAAGATTTATGATTTAGGCTTAAGCTTCAAATCATATGAATAAGAATCGCTAAGGAGGTTAAATACCAATGTGGAATCGTAAATTAGGACGTAAAGCCGACCACCGTAAAGCATTGCTTCGTAACATGGCTACATCCGTAATCGCATATGGACAGATCGAAACAACTGAAATGAAGGCAAAAGAACTTCGTAGTGTTGTTGATGAACTGATTACATTAGCAAAACGTGGCGACTTGCACGCTCGTCGTCAGGCTGCAAAATTCGTTCGTGATGTTGTAGTTGATGAAGCTACAGGTCAGACAGCTTTACAGAAACTGTTTGATGAAATCGGACCTGCATACAAAGATCGTAACGGAGGATATACTAGAGTTGTTAAGACTAGAGTTCGCCGTGGTGACGCAGCTCCAATGGCAATCATTGAATTAGTAAAATAGTAATCAAAAGGTGTGTATAATGAAATGCACATCTTTTTTTTATAGTTTTTCCTTTGAAATTATAGTATGATAGAAATGAAAGAGAGGTATGCGTATGAGAAAAAGATCAAAAAACAGAAAACTAAAGATCATGATTTGTTTACTTATTTTTCTTATCATCATTGCGATACTTGGAATTTATTTCTATTACGATTTTAGAAACAAAAAGATTTATGAAGAAATGAATATACAATTCATAGAAAATAAAGTAATTGAATACGGCGACAAGGATGCAACCTCTAAAAAGCTAGTGAAAAATGTCAAGGGAGCTATCCTAAAATATCCAGAAATCGATGTAATGAAAGTTGGTAAATAAAAACTTTTATATCAATTAGAAGATAACAAAATCACCAAAGAAATACAAACAGAAATAGAAATCAAAGACACAAAAAGACCAGAAATTATATTAAAGAAATCTAAAATCACACTTCCTTATGGAGCTGATTTTAATATGGCTTCTAATATCAAGCAAGTAAAAGATGTTGTGGATGGAAACATCCCATATAATGAAAATAAAGAAAAGAATAGTTATTGGTTTGAGGGAAATATTGATGCAGAGAAAGCCGGCACATATCCATGCAAAGTAATCGCTGTGGACAAAAATGGAAATAAGGCAGAGAAGTCTTTTGAAGTAATAATCGAAGAAAAACAAATCGATGAATACCCATCTAAACAGTCAAACAATAAACAACAAGAGCCAAGTGAAACAAATCAACCATATTATGTAAATGGAATTCTCGTTGTTAATAAACACCATGCCTTACCACGAGATTATGGTTATGGTAATGATGAAACTGCATATTCTGCATTGCTACAGCTTCAACAAGCTGCTGCAGATAATGGTTTTTCAATTCCATTATTAAGCGGCTATCGCTCATATGATTATCAATCTGATTTATATAATCAATATGTAGCACGTGATGGTGTAGAGGCCGCTGATCGCTATTCAGCACGTCCTGGTTATTCTGAACATCAAACAGGCCTAGCTTTCGATATAGGCAGTATTGACAACAATTATGGTTATACACCAGCAGGACAATGGCTGGCGCAAAATGCCCATACCTATGGATTTATCATTCGATATCCAGAAGGAAAAGAAAGTATCACAGGCTATATGTATGAACCATGGCACGTTCGTTATTTAGGAAAAGATGTGGCACAGCAGGTTTACGCAAGTGGTCTTACGTTGGAAGAATTTTTACAGATTAATTAAAAATTAATGATTTTGTAAAGAAAACCGCCAAATTATTGGTATAATAGTATTCGCGAGGTAAGATAAAATGAAAAAAAGAATGATCTATTTAAGTTGTATTGCTTTATTACTAGGCGCTTGCAGCTCATCAGATAAAACAAAAGAATATGGTGTTACTGACACAAAATCATGTGACAATGCGTTGATACTGGAAGCCAATAAAGATGATTTGATTAAAGATAAAGGAAGCATCTATTGTGCGGTAGATGAAAATCTATCACACTTAGATCAGGTAACCGCATTTGTGAAAGCAGGCTATCAGGCAGAACGTATTAATGAATTTCTGAAATTGTCCTATTATCAAGATAAATTAACCGATCGATATATTGCTTATGATGATCAAAAAAAATCTGTAGAAGATGTAGTAACATATGTAAACATTGGTCTGGATCAGCCATATTTCACGAATATGGATACTATCCAGGATACGAAAAATCCATTGATGTTAATTAACAAATATCATAAATTACCAGATGGCTATGAACCTGTGGATTTAACACCAACACCTAATGCATGTGTGATTGGCGAAGATTACTCTTGTCAAAGTGAACCACAATATTTGGTAAAGGAAGTCGCAGAAGCCTTTGAAAAACTGGTAGAAGCTGGTAAACAAGAAGGTATCAATATCAAAGCAATTGCAAGTTATCGCAGTTTTGCATATCAAAAAAATCTATATGATTATTATGCAAACACAGAAGGTAAGGATTACGCAGATCAATATTATGCAAGACCTGGGCAGAGTGAACATAACAGTGGGCTGGCAGTGGATGTAACACTAGATAATGAAAACTTCAATGAAATTGAAAAATCTCCACATTATCAATGGCTTTTAGATCATATCAATGCATATGGTTTTATCCTTCGTTATGAAGAGGATAAAGTTCCAGTTACTGGCTATAACTATGAGTCCTGGCATTTACGTTATGTAGGAAAAGATGCCGCAGAGGAGATTACGAAACAAGGATTGACATTAGATGAATATATCGCAAGAAAAGCAGGTAAATAATATGAGAAAATTAATGATGATTTTAATGAGCCTGATGCTGGTTGCCTGTAGCACTCAGACATCAGCGCCTGAGAAAGAACCAGAGAAAAAAGATGAAGAAAAAACCAAAGTATCATTTATTGGAGTTGGGGACAACCTGATCCATGAAATGATTTATATACAGGCAGATAAAGCCGCAGGGAGTGAAAATGATGGAACATATGATTTTACTCCTATGTATGAACATGTAAAAAAAGATGTAGAGAATGCAGATATTGCTTATATTGATCAAGAGTCTATTATTGGTGGAGATGATTTAGGTATTTCCGGTTACCCTACCTTTAATTCTCCAGATCAGGTTGCTCGTGATGTTGCCGCAACTGGATTTGACTTAATCAACACTGCAAACAATCATTGTCTGGATATGTATCAGGCAGGTATTGATCATTCAAGTAAAATCTGGTCTGAACAAAAAGGTATCGTAACAGCAGGAACATACACATCCAATGAAGATAGAAACAAAATCAGAGTAATCGAGCGAAAAGGAATAAAATTTTCATTTTTAGCTTATACATATGGAACCAATGGGATAGAACCACCACATGAGTACAGTGTAGCTTATTTTGATGAAGAACAAATAAAAAAAGATGTAGCTGCAGCGAAAAAAGTTAGCGATGTTGTAATCGTGTCTGCACACTGGGGTGATGAAAATGTAAGTGCTCCTACCGATTTCCAGAAAAAGTATGCGCAGCTATTCGCTGATTTAGGCGTTGATGTTGTCGTTGGTGAACATCCGCATGTCATACAACCTGTAAACTGGGTAGATGGCAAAGATGGTAATCATACATTAGTGATTTATTCCCTGGGAAATTTTTTAAGTGGTATGCTGGATGTAAACAATGTTTTATCTGGAATGATCCGTTTCAATTTTGTGAAAGATAATAAAAGCGGAAAAATACAAATCGAAGATGTAAAATGGGAACCATTAATCACACACTATACAGGTGATGCGAAAGATATCTTAAACACACGAAAAGATTTTACAGTATATAAACTCAGTGATTATACAGATGAGCTAGCCGCTAAACATGGACTAAATGGTGTAGATGGGCAGAAAGTAACAATTCAGGACTTATATGATCGTACAAGTAAAATCATCAAAGATATTGAAATTATAAAGTAAGGTGTAAATATGACATTATTAGAAGAAATGGAACAATATGCATTAGAAAAAGATGTACCCATCATGCTGCAGGAAGGTATCACATTCATGTGTTCATTCATAAAAGAACATCAATTAAAAAGTATCCTTGAGATTGGAAGTGCAATCGGATATTCCGCAATTCGTATGGCAATGTTAGATAAAAATATTCATATCACAACCATAGAACGAGATGAAGAACGATATCAAAAAGCAAAAGAATATATCGCAAGAAGTGAATATAAAGATCAGATCACTTTATTGTATGGGGATGCTTTGGAAGCTGATATCCAAGGCAGCTATGATATGATTTTCATTGATGCCGCAAAAGCACAATACATTCGTTTCTTTGAACGTTATGAGCCATTATTGATCCAGGGTGGATACATTATCACAGATAATCTGAAATTTCATGGTTTTGTGGAACATCCAGAAACGGCAACCAGTCGTAATCTGCGTCAGTTGGTAGGTAAAATATCAAGATTTATCAATTATCTGAAATCAAGAGATGATTTTGATACGACATTCCTTGAACAAGGGGATGGCATTGGAATCAGTAAAAAGAAATAACCGAAGATTTTTCTTCGGTTTTTATGTATCATTTTAAACTTTTTGTGATACAATAGAAGAAAAGAAAGTGGTGACCATAATGAAAAAAATACTACCGATTCTGGGTGTCGTGGCTGGAGCAGCTGCATTTGTTGCATACAAAATGAAAAAGGAAGAACAAAAGCAGATTATTGATTTAGATCAAGGCCTGTTAGAAGATGAAGAAGAAACATTAGAAGAAGGCCCAATCAGTGATCCTGCAAGCTGCTGTGAAAATGTCATGGAAAAAGCAGAAGAAGTAAAAGAAAATGTAGAAGAAAAAGCAAAAAATTTAGAAGAACGTACAGAAGAATTGATGGAGGATGTAAGTGACAATATTGAAGAGCATGTAGAAGATGCTGCAAAAGCTTTTAAAATTCATATTGAAGATGCTGTAGATACTGCTCAGGAAAAAGCAGAGGATGTAAAAGAAGCATTAAAAGAACCAAAAGATGATGTAGAAGAAGCAAAAGATGAACGTTATCCACATTTGAATGGTTCACAATTAGAAGAAATTCGTGCAAATGCTGATGCAGTTATCGAAGAATTAGAAAAAGATGGCGATGTGCATAATCATGAACGTCCTGTACAGCATAGAATCAATTTCACGAATATGGAAGATTTAGAAGGATTTAAAAATACAGTGATTAATAAAGGGTTTGTCATTACCAATGGCGATGAAGAATACCAATTAATGGTATTACACATAACGGCAATCAATAAAGAAAAACTATATGACAACATGTTCTATCTTGCTGATATCGCGGCAATGTATCATGGTGTTTATGAAGGATGGACAAGTAAAGTCGTTTATTAATGAGTTGAAGGATACTGAAAAGTATCCTTTTTCATAAAGGATGGCATTTATGAAAATCGCATGCCCATTTACAGATTAAAAAGTGTTAGATACATATATTCAAGAATTACAGGGATAAATTCTTTCAATCCTGTAATTTTTTAATTTTATATTGAATATTCCTTTCTATTCATAATTCCGTTATAATATATAGTATTACAAGGATGAAAGAGGGAGCGGCATGTTTAAGAAGAATATGAATTATTTTACGATGTTTGCGACAGGTACATTTTTCTGTGTACTTGGTTTTTCTTTTATTTTTGATTCTATAGCTGTCTGGAACTGGTTATATACGACCTTTGTGATTGGTGTTGCGATCATAGGCATTATTCGTTTATGCAACTTGATAATCAACTTCCGTAAAGTAGACAGCCGTCTGCATCAAACAATCGATATTATCGCATGGATTATCGCTGTGGTGATTTCTTTAAGCTATCCACAGACATTCTTCATGATGCTGCCGCGTTTCGTAGGGGCCTGGATTTTATTACATGCGATTGTGAAAATCATTGTTATGTGGATAAAAAAACAAGATCATCTGCCAATTCCTGCCCACAGTGTTTTCTATTTACTTGGCGATTTGATTATGAGCTTTTTCCTGATCATTTCTCCAGTCAAACATGAAGAAGTAATCTCTATTTGTATGGGTGGATATTTCTTGATTTATGGAGGAAATGCCATATTAGATTTTATCCGTGAAATTTTGCCAAGCGGCAGTGGAGATAAACTGGATAATAAAATTCGTTTAAGCGTTCCTCCGGCAATGTCTGTCATTATTCCACCACATCTTATGCGAACATTATTAAATAAGGATAAAGAAGATCAAATCAAAGAACATTTTGATGCTATCAAAGAAGATATTCCTGTGGATATGGAAGTCATGATTCATCTGGCACCTAGTGGTCCTGCGATGATGGGACATGCGGATATGATTTATCGAGGATTGGTCATTAGTTATGGCTGTTACGATCCTAATAATCGTCATTTATTTGGCACAATGGGGGATGGCGTAGTCATTATCGCGCCCAAAGATACCTATTTGCATAATTGTTTAGAAAATGAAAATAAAATCCTGATTAGTTTTGGAATCGCATTAACCAAAATACAAAAAGAAAAATTAAACGAACGCCTTTTGGAAGTATTCTCTACATTCTATGACTTCCACAGCGATGAAGAATTAAAACGCATGGGCATGCCTTACAAAGGAGAGTGTGATGATTATCTGAGCCGCGTGACCAGAACCTCTCCAGATGCCAAATTTTACAAAATCAAATCAGGAAAGCTAAAAACATTCTTCGTAGTATCCAGCAACTGTGTGTATTTCTTATCCAATATATTAAAAGTAATTGGTCTGCATCTAGTGGACCTTAGTGGCATTATTTCACCTGGCGCATATTATGACTTCTTAAACAATGAATTTAAAAGTAATAAAGGCTTTGTCGTTTCTAGAAAATTATATCGTAAAAAAGATGCAGTTTTATTTGAATCAAAAGATGAAAAATAACTTCATCTTTTTCTTTTTACAAACACTTGACTCTCCCCTTACAGGAGGCTGTAATCTGTAACTGTAAGGAGAAATAATTATGAAAAATGTGATAGAAGTACATGACTTAACAAAACAATACCAGAATCGTATTGTCGTAGACCATCTTTCTTTTGAGGTAAAACAAGGCGAGGTTTATGGAATCTTAGGACATAATGGAGCTGGAAAAACCACAACCATTGAATGTATACTGGGATTACATCGTCCAGAAAAAGGAAATGCCACAATATTTGGAAAGAATGCCTGTCAGCATCGAAAACAGCTATTTGAACGAATTGGTGTACAATTACAATCCTCATCTTATCAAAACAATATCAAAGTACAGGAGGTATGTGAAGAAACAGCAGCTTTATATAAGCGACCACAAGATTATCGTGCATTATTAGACCAGTTTCATCTTTCCTCATATGACAATCAGTTTGTGGAAAAGCTGTCTGGAGGAGAACGTCAAAAACTATCCATTGTGATTGCTTTAATACCAGATCCACAAGTATTGTTTTTAGATGAATTAACAACAGGTCTGGATGTAGAAGCAAGACGTGAAGTATGGGAAACTTTAAAAACATTGAAGCAACAAGGAATGACAATGATATTAACAACTCATTATATGGAAGAAGCACAATATCTTTGTGATCGTGTTTTATTATTAGCACATGGAAAAATGGTGAAAGAAGGAACTGTTGATACAATTATACAAGATAGTGGAAAGCCTAATCTGGAAGAAGCTTATCTATATTATATGAAGGAGGAATCAAAATGAAACGTTTTATGACACTTTTGAAAATTGAAGGAAAATTAGGCTTTCGCTGCCCGGATCCTATCTTCTTTGGCATCATCATGCCAGTAGGGATTTTCTTTCTGATTGCCTGGATAGCCGGCGATAAACAAGTACAAACTGGGAATTATACTTTTTTAGACAGTGTTTTTTCATCAATTTTGACGATAGGCATATGCGCTACAGCGTTTATGGGACTTCCAACTGTACTATCAGATTATCGCGATAAAAAAATCTTAAAGCATTTCTTTGTGACGCCTATCAGTCCGAAACTTTTATTATTAGCACAAGCATTATTATCCGCATTGACAGCAATCATTTCTGCCTGTATCATAACTATATGTGCTATTATATTTTTCCATTATCGAATGGAAGGCAATATCCTGTTATTCATCCTTGCATATCTTGTTGTTTTATTCAGCATGTACAGTATTGGATTATTGATTTCAGCATTATCGCCAAACATAAAAACAACCAATGTATTATGCAGTATTGTTTATTTTCCTATGCTGTTTCTATCTGGCGCAAGTATCCCTTATGAAATCTTTCCATCCATCCTGCAAAAGATATCTAATGTACTGCCATTAACACACGGAATCAAAATATTAAAAGCGATTGCTTTTGATACCATAACCACACAAACCATCTATTCTATATGTTTTATAATGATATTAACTGTGATATCATTGGTTTTAGCTGTCAAACACTTCCGTTGGGAATAAGGAGGCCTTTATGAGTATTCAAAAAAAATGTATCCAAAAAGAACCACCACAGTATTATCGCATTGGCGTATTTGCGCAAATGAATCGTGTCACCATTAAAACCCTTCGACACTATGATGAAATAGGCTTATTAAAACCAGAATTTGTAGATGATACGAATGGATATCGCTATTATACATCAAAGCAGCTGCCTCATTTACATCAGATCATTGCACTCAAGGATATAGGATTTTCATTAGAAGAAATTCATGCTATCCTGCAAGGAGGAAATGAGCAGCTGTATCTTCAGAAAAAGAAACATGAGCTGTTGAAAGAAATCAGTCATATGACAGATCGTATTGCCAGTATCGAAAGCTATCTGATGAAGGAAGATACAAGGAAACCTGCCCATGTGGTCTTGAAACCGCTGCCTGCTGTAACCATAGCTTATATGTCTGTACGATTATCCGGCTATGCGCAGCTATTTGACTTTATGCCCGCAATGGGAGTAGAAATGGAGAACGCAGAATGTGAATGTGTAGAGCCTGATTATTGTTTTACCATGTATTGTGATGAAGGATATAAGGAAAATGATATACAGGTAGAAATCTGTCAGGCAGTCGTGGAAGAAAAGCCAAGCCATGGGGATTTAAAATTTAAACAGCTGCCACCAGTAGAAATGGCTGCCTGTGTGCTGCATAAAGGACCATATGAAACCCTGCCACAATCCTATGAAGCAATCGTTCGCTATATTGAAGAAAATGGTTATGAAATCATTGGATACCAAAGAGAATCCTATATTGATGGGATATGGAATAAATATGATCCATCTCTATGGCTCACAGAGATACAATTTCCCATAAGAAAGCGATAAGTAAGATATAAGGAATGAATAAGTTCCTTATATTTTTTTGATATAATGTATTGGTAACGCTATCATGACAGCTGTGATGACAATTTAAGAAAACGCCTGATTTTAAAGGGGGCTGTTTGTTGTTTTCCACCATGTTTCGTTGTATAATAAAAAAGCTATTACGTTGAGGTGATCAATATGGATAAAATACGCGTAGAAGATTTAACATTCTCTTATGATGGAGAAAGAAATGCAGTCAACCATGTATCTTTTTCAGTTGAAGATGGAAGCTATACAACGATTATCGGCCATAACGGAAGTGGAAAATCCACGATTGCAAAGCTGCTGATTGGTTTATTAGAAAAAGAAAGCGGCAATATATATGTAGATGATCAGGCATTAACTGAAGAAAATATTTATGATATCCGTGATAAAATCGGTATCGTATTTCAAAATCCGGATAACCAGTTTATTGGCGCAACCGTGGCAGATGATATTGCGTTCGGTTTAGAAAATCATCAGGTAGAAACAAGTAAGATGCAGCCAATTATTGAACGTTTTGCGCAAAAGGTAAACATGAGTGCTTATATGAACAGTGAACCTACCAAACTATCTGGCGGACAGAAACAGCGTGTCGCAATCGCTGGTGTGCTGGCAATGTCACCTCAAATCATTATTTTTGATGAATCCACAAGTATGCTGGATCCTCAAGGAAAGGCTGAAATTAATGAACTGATTCAGGAAATTCATAAAGAAAGCAAAATGACAATTATATCTATTACACATGATATAGAAGAAGTTGCACATAGTGATGATGTCATTGTCATGGATGATGGTAGAATTGTCATGCATGGAAAACCCGAAGAAATCTTATTACAGGAAGAAAAACTGATTGATTTAAAATTAGATATTCCTTTTTCATTAAAGTTCACAAAAGCATTACAGAAACAAGGCATAGAAATTGAGGCCTGTACAACAATGGAAAGGTTGGTGGATGAAGTATGCCGATTACATTTCGACAAGTAGAACATACCTATCAAGCCGATTCACCATTCTCATATGCGGCATTAAAAGGTATAGATTTAGATATTCAGGAAGGAAAAGTCACTGCCATTATCGGAGAAACAGGCAGTGGAAAAAGTACACTGGTACAGCATTTAAACGCCTTATTGCTGCCAACGGGTGGAGAAATTGAGATATTAGATAAGAAAATTATCGCCAAAGAGAAACCTAAAAATCTAAAGGCCTTAAGAAAACAGGTGGGATTGGTTTTTCAATTTCCAGAATACCAGTTATTTGAAGAAACTATCGCAAGAGATATCAGCTTTGGACCAAAAAACTTTGGTGTCAGTGAAGAAGAAGCATTGCAAAGAACAAAAGATGTATTAAAAGTTGTTGGCTTAGATGAAAGCTATATGGAAAAAAGCCCATTTGATTTATCAGGAGGGCAAAAACGAAGAATCGCAATTGCCGGTATTTTGGCGATGGATCCAAGTGTCCTTGTATTAGATGAACCAACAGCTGGACTAGACCCACAAGGCGCAAAAGATATGATGCAGCTGTTTCAGGATATGAATACCAAATATCATAAAACAGTATTAATCGTAACACACGATATGGAGCATGTATTAAACTATTGTGACCGTGTGGTAGTCGTAAAAGATGGATATATCAAAAAACATTGTGATGTACAAGCGTTCTTTGAAAATATAAATTTATTAAAAGAGTTAAGAATCAACCCACCGGCAGTGATTCGTTTACGTGAAGAACTGCGTGCCAAAGGCTTTCAAATCGATTCATCCATTCTGGATATCGAAGCATTAGCTGAAGCGGTGGCAAAGGAGGTGAAGGCTCGTGGATAATATCGCATTAGGAAGATACCTTCCCTTAGATTCTATCATTCATAAGATGGATCCCCGTGCCAAAATCATGGCGATGCTGTTTGTGATGATTGCCATCTTTATTGATGCTGGATATATCGGTTATGCGATCATTGGGGCAGTTGTCATTGCCATTGCGCTTATGGGAAAATTAAAGTTAAGCTTTTTGTGGAGAAGTATGAAACCAATGTTATTCATGCTGGTATTCTTGTTAATCATCAACTTGTTGGTGATCAAAGATGGAAGTATTCTGTTTTCCATTGGCAGCTTTCATATATATAGTGGTGCCTTGTCCCAGACATTATATATCGTTATTCGTCTGGCATTGATGATTATGGTTACCACGATTTTAACAGCAACAACCAAGCCTTTACAGCTTACCTTGGGAATCGAAGACCTGTTAAAACCATTTCAGGTTATTCATGTACCTGCGCATCAAATCGCTATGATGATATCCATTGCATTACGTTTTATTCCAACTTTGATAGAAGAAACACAGCGAATCATGAAAGCCCAGGCAAGTCGTGGTGTAGATATCGAAGAAGGAAAATTAATGGAAAAAATTCGTGCAATCCTTTCCCTGATCGTACCATTGTTTGTTTCTGCATTCCAAAGAGCTGAAGATTTAGCGTATGCCATGGAAGCACGTGGCTATATACCAGATCGTGAAAGAACCAGATACCAGCAGTTGAAGATGTATGCGAAGGATTATATCCTGTTATGCGGCAGCGTGGTAATTCTGGCAGTTATGATTACTTTAAATATTCTATTATGAGATATCAGGCAATTGTAAGTTATGATGGCTTCGCTTATGGAGGCTGGCAGAAACAAACCAATACCAATGCGATACAGGAAGAAATAGAAAATGTGTTATTAAAAATCAACGGTTATGATACACCAATTATCGCCAGTGGCAGAACAGATGCGAAAGTACATGCAAAAGGCCAGGTGTTTCACTTTGACAGTGATCGTATATTGGATGATTTCCATTTTACCAGAGCAATGAATTCATTATTGCCATCAGATATCCGTATACAACATGTATATCAGACATCAGATGACTTTCACGCGCGTTTTGACGCCTTTGGAAAGCGATATGACTATTTGGTAACCAATGATATCAAAAATCCTTTTTACGAGCGCTACATGGGGAAAGAATGGAAAACACTGGATATATCCATGATGCAGGAATGTGCACAGGTATTTTTGGGAGAACACGATTTCACAAGCTTTACCAGCAATAAAATCGACCCTAGAAAACCAAGAGTCAAGACCATACGAAAGCTGGAAGTCATTGCCCATCAAGACCATATCCAGATGATTTTTATAGGTACAGGTTTCTTGCGTTATATGGTACGCATGATTGCACAGACTCTCATTGAAGCCGGAAAACACAGAATCACAAAACAACAGATACAGGACATGCTGAACGCCAAAGATAAACATGCCTGTCGATATAAAGCAGACCCACAGGGATTATACTTAATAGAAGTATTTTATAATGAAGAGGACTATCTGAAAGGATAGTTTTTTTCTAATGATTCTGCGTTTTTGTGATATAATAATAGCCGATAAGAAGGAATAAGGTGAGATTATGCGAAAGACAAATTATCATATGCATACCAAACGCTGTATGCATGCTTCTGGTAGTGATGAAGAATATGTATTAGCAGCCATTGAGGGAGGATATGAAGAAATTGGATTTTCTGATCATTGCCCATGGAAATATGATTCAGATTTTGTGGCACATATGCGTATGCCATTATCCCAGTTTGATGATTATTATCAATCCATTGCGGCATTGAGAGATAAATATAAAGATCAAATTAGTATTAAAATCGGATTGGAATGTGAATATTTTCCTAAGTATATGAAATGGTTAGAAGAATTTAAAGAAGCAAAAGGCTTAGATTATATTATATTTGGAAATCATTATTATAAGACTGATGAAAAGCGTATATATTTTGGCACGGAATGTGAATATGATCATATGTTGAAAGCCTATATTGATGAAGCAATTCAGGGAATGGAAACAGGATTATATGCATATCTTGCACACCCGGATTTATTTATGCATGGTAGACGTAAGTTCGATGAGCTTGCGGAAAAGAAAAGTGTGCGATTATGTGAGGCAGCAAAACATTTGCATATTCCTTTAGAATATAATCTGAATGGGGCATTATATAATGATGTGATGAATGTGACACATTATCCACATCCTAAATTTTGGGAAATTGCTGCACATGTTGGAAATGATGTAATCATTGGTGTTGATGCACATGAACCTAAAGCGATGATGAATGATCGATACAGAGATGAAGCGATTGCTTATTTAACATCTTTGGATATGAATATTATCGATAAGCTGCCAGAAAAACATTAATTTTGTTTTTCACATACTTCTACATATTTTCTACAAAATTCTCTTATAACGCTAGTTTATACTATAGTCAGCAAGTGAGATAAGGTACTTGCTAAAATATGATAATTTCCCCTCAAAAATTATTTCATATTTTCTCCCTTTCAAAAACATAATAATTTTAAGCAAAAGAAGCATACTTCCCTCAATGCTTCTTTTGTTTTATCTATGTGCTTTTTCTTATCACATATTTCAAATGTAATTGTATTTGCATTCAACATAATCTAACATAATTTCTACAAACTTATACGCAAAGTATTTGTTATACTATAGTCAGCAAGTGAGGTAAAGCCACTTGCAGGTATGATAATTTCCCCTCAAAAAATTCATACTTTTCTCCCTTTCAAAAAATAAATTATAATAGAACAAAAGAAGCACTCACCCCTCAGGTGCTTCTTTTGTTTATGTTAAAAAGGTATTCACATAATTGTCTGAATAAGTTAGTTAACAACAACATAATCTAACATAATTCCTACAAACTTGTACGTAAAGTATTTGTTATACTATAGTCAGCAAGTGAGGTAAAGCCACTTGCGGTATGATAATTTCCCCTCAAAAAATTCATACTTTCTCCCTTTTTAAAACTATAATTTACAGAAGAAGCGCTATTCCCTCGGCGCTTCTTTTGTATATATACATAGAATTCACAAAAAAACATGAATTTATTGAAAAAACTGAAAGTTTTAGTTGACTTCTTGCCAATTTAAATATAAACTATTAAATAGGCACTTATGCCTTTGTAGCCCCGGAAACTACATAGGAAAGGAAGTTTAAAGAACATGCGCCAAACAACATTTGCAAAACCTGCTGAAGTAGAACGTACTTGGTACGTTGTAGACGGAACAGGAAAGACTTTAGGTCGTTTAGCTACTGAAGTAGCATCTGTGTTAAGAGGAAAAAACAAACCTACTTACACACCAAACGTTGACTGTGGAGATTTCGTTATCGTTATCAACGCTGACAAAATCGAATTAACAGGAAACAAACTTGATACTAAAAAATACTACAACCACTCTGGTTACGCTGGAGGACTTCGTACACGTACTGCACGTACAATGAAGGAAAACTATACTGTTGAATGGGTTGAAAAAGCTATTTACGGTATGTTGCCTCACACTAAATTAGGTGACGTAATGCGTAAACACTTATTTGTTTACACAGGTAATGAACATCCACATGCAGCTCAGAAACCAGTTGAGCTGGAAATCAAAGGTTAGGAGGAATAAGAAATGGCAGCTAAGAAAAATACAGTAACTTACAATGGTACAGGACGCCGTAAAACTTCTGTTGCTCGTGTCTTTATGACTCCGGGTAAAGGTAACATCGTTGTTAATGGTAAAACATTAGAAGAATACTTACCTTTAGAAACTTTACGTATGGTTGTTCGTTCACCATTAGAATTAACAGAAACTTTAGATCAGTTTGATATCAAAATCAACGTTCAAGGTGGAGGATACACAGGTCAGGCAGGAGCTATGCGCCATGGTATCACTCGTGCTTTAATGGAAGCTAGTGCAGACTATCGTCCTGCATTAAAAGCAGCTGGATTCGTAACACGTGACTCTCGTATGAAAGAACGTAAGAAATACGGTCTCAAAGCAGCACGTCGCGCTCCGCAGTTCAGCAAGCGATAATCGACTGCTCAGACTATATCAAAATGGTTCAAAAACCCCGGAAAATCAAGGTTTTCCGGGGTTTTCTTATACCTAAATGGGCTGATATAGTTTGACCAAATTTGGCAAAACGAGAGCCGTTTTCACCCAATTTTTAGTGGTTAAATATAGGACAACCGGCAAAAATGGGGTCAAAAAACGGCCTTAGTGGTTAAAAAATAGGACAACCAGAGAACAATTTCGGGGGTATTTTTGAGGGCGATTTTGGCACTCTCAGACACCGGATTTTTCGCTGGAGGGTTTGGCATAATCTGACCAAATCTGAACAATTAAATACGATTCTAATGCAGGTACTCAGTAACAAATAACAGGGTGCTTTTTTTGTTTCAGAGATTCCGGCATTAGAAAGGGCCGTCACTTTATGATTTTAAAGTGGCGGCTTTTTCGTGTGCCAGGCATGGCACAAGTCTTACGGGTGAAAGTCCCGTCACGGGTATTTACCGCCAAGTGTAGCGAACCACAAGCCGAAGACAGCAATGTTTAGGGGGAGGAAGTGGTGTAGCAAAACCGTTGAGCCTACGAACAGAAACTGGATATGAGACTAAATGGCGGGCAAGATTGCGAAACAAATCGAAGCCCAAAAGGTAAACGTAACGCCAAGAGAGTAAATCCAGAGGTTGTGCGGTGAAAGACTTGTGTCTTACCCTGGGAGGCCTAGGTAGCGTACAACTTGTACGTGCGATAAAAAGTTCATACCTAGGAGTCAGCTGAGACCATAGTATCCCGAAGCACCAATGGGAAAAGGGTCTAATGTCAATATATTGCAAATCGCTGTAAGCAAGGTTAGAATAATCCGAAATCAAAGATATGCTTAACAAGTGGAAACGTATGTCTACGGAAGCAAAAGGTAGAGGGGATAGTATCTGTGATAAAAGCCGCTGATGAAACAGAACCTCGGGAGGTTGCAAGAAACATGCATCTGGCGCTACCTGTGATATTTCGTATTCTCTATGGCTGTGGACTTCGTGTGTCTGAAGTTGTTGGACTTCGCTATAAGGATGTAAATCTCGAAGATGGGATTCTTACAATCCGTGAAGCCAAAACTGACCGTGACCGATATATCTCATTATCAGACTCTGTGAAAGAGGCTTGTATCGGAAGTTGGGAAAGGCTCAACCTTTTCTGTTTTCCTGCTCCGAAAGTAGCGCCGACACGCCCCAAAAATTGAAATGTCACAGACTTGTGACATTTGGGGTCGAATTTAGCGGAAATTTTTTGTGGCTCGTGACATTTCTGTGAGGTTTGGTCGTTACAATGGGTTTATCAAAAAGAAAGGATGGTGTTCTTTATGAGAATTTTGCAAACGACTGAACTGAAAAAATATTATGGCACAGAGCCGGACATTACCAGAGCCTTGGATGGTGTGACCCTCTCCATAGAAACTCTCCAAACTTTCATAACAGGGATAGATACTCCATTTGCGGAGGGAGGAACGGCGTTTCTTCGCCGCACCTTCCTCCGCTTTTTCTTTTTGTCTGTATCCTTGTCTTTTGCCTGTCCGCACCGGATAATATGAGTAGAATAAGAAGCGTAGTAAAGGAGTGAAAACAGATGCTGACCTTTGAAAAGGTGCTGGAGATTTTTGCGGATTACCTAACCGCAGACGAGACCATAGAAGTTTATATCAGCCGCCATGGATGTGTAAGAGTTGAATTTGACGAGGATTTTCACTATTGCTCTGGCGAGGTGTGCCATACTCCCAAGGAACTGTTCAATCTCTTAGCTGATGATTACCGGACTTATGTGGAGATTGAACTGACCAAAGGCAGACGGGGGTTGACGGAAGATGATGAGAGAGAAGCGGATGCCCTGTGTAAACGGTATCTGGAGCGTTGGAGGGAGGAACTGGAATGAAGATTTTGAAATGCTTGCTGATGATTGTAACTGCACCGGTCGTTTTGGTGTTGACGCTTTTTGTCTGGCTCTGCATGGGGCTGATCTACACATCTGGTCTGGTGCTTGGTCTGCTCAGCACGGTAATTGCTCTACTTGGCGTGGCTGTGCTTATTACCTATTCCCCGCAGAATGGTGCAATTTTGCTGATTATGGCATTTTTGATTAGCCCGATGTGGCTGCCGTTGGCTGCGATCTGGCTGCTGGGTAAGGTGCAGGATTTGAAATATGCAATTCAGGACAGGGTGTATGGGTGAAGGTATCTTACTCACAATCTTGGTCACTGACTAAGATGGTGTGGTTATAGTACGATAAATATTTTGTGAAAAATGGTTGAGAAAGAATTTATTCATAAATTTTGCAGAAAAACTGCAAAAACAAGATATAAATATTGACCAAAGCATTTTTAACTGTTATAATAGTGGCTGAAAATACGAATACTGAGAATGGAGGTATTCAATTATGTTGATTCAGTTTACAGTTGAAAATCACAGGTCAATAAAGAACAGTGCCGTAATCAGTTTTGCGGCCTCTAAGGATAAGTCATTTGAAGAATATCTGCTTCATCCAGATGAAAAGAAGGCATTGTTGCCCGTACTTGCAATTTACGGTGCCAATGCAGCCGGAAAAAGTAACGTATTACACGCAATGATGACAATGAAAGAAATGGTTGTAGGAAATGCAGCAAAAGTTTCTAAGGGACAAAAGTTGCCGTGGGAGCCGTTTGGCGGAACAAAGGAGCCGACGTCTTTTGAGATGGTATTTATTTTTCAGGGAGTTCGTTACACATACGGTTTTTCTTTTGATGCAAAGAAGATTTATAAAGAGTATCTTTACCATTGGCCAAATGGTCGTGAAGCCTTAATCTTTTCAAGAGAAAACGGAGTATATGAGTTCCGGGAAAATGTAAATGAGCAGGTAACTCTGAGCAATCGAACACCAGACAATAAGCTCTATCTGGTATCTTCTAATGACTGGAATCTGCCTCAGACGGAAAATGCTTATCGGTGGTTCCTGGAAAAGTTGACATTCTTGATGGATGAAGAACCAGCTACCTCAGAAACTGTTGCCCAGATTGCCAGTGGTGATGATAAGAAAGCTCGAATCTTAAAGGAATTGCTGCTTGCCGATCTTGGAATTACCGATGTTACAATCAAGAACACTTCCGGTAAAATTCCGGTTATTACGACAACACATCGAATTATTAACGAGGATGGTACAACAGAATACTTCCAGCTTTTAATGGAGCAGGAATCTGTCGGTACACAACACTTTTTTGCCCGCATTGGAGGATGGTTGCAGGCACTTGAAAACGGCGCACTTTTAGTTGTTGATGAAATTGAGGATAGTCTGCATCCTCTTTTAACCAGAAGGCTGATTGAAATGGTGCAGGATAAGGCTGTCAATACAAAGGGAGCGCAGCTGATTTTTACAACACACGATGCAATGCTACTTGACTTGAATTTCTTCCGTAGAGATCAGATTTGGTTTGCTGAAAAGAATGATGAGACTTGTGCAACAGAGCTTTACTCGTTGGCATCTTTCTCTCCAAGAAAAGGAGAAAATGTGCGTAAGGGTTATCTTCAGGGACGGTTTGGTGCAATCCCTTTTATCGGAGGTGACGCCTGATGAGCAAGATGCGAAAAGAGTATGACCCGAACAAAGTTAAGCGGCGTAAGCGTAAACCGATTGTTTATATCATCTGCGAAGGAAAAGAAACAGAGACACTTTATTTCAAACATTTTCGTTCACGAAACTGCCTAGTGGATATTATCCCAATTCCATCGAAACATAAGGCGGCGGAACATTTGGTGAAACACGCAAAATCCCTGATTTCTCAAGCAGATTATTATCCGAAAGATGGAGATCAGCTTTGGTGTGTATTCGATTGTGATGATAATAAAGACTCTGAGCTTCAAGCCGCAATTTCTTATGCGGAGAAGCATGGGTACAAAATCGCATATTCCAATCCAGCATTTGAATATTGGTATCTGCTCCATTTTGAAAAACGGAATGGATATTTGAAAGATTCCGCTACGGTAATTGACATTTTGAAAAACAAAGGGTATTTGGAGAACTACGGAAAAAGTGTGGATGTTTTTGAAGAACTGCAGGAACATCAACCGGAAGCTATTCAGTACGCAAAAGAACGGGTGGAGCGATTAACCAGAGATCAGGTTGCTGTGATCTGCCGGGATAGTAATCCGGTAACAACAGTCTATGAGCTGGTTGAATTTTTGAATAGTAAAAGAACATAAAAACACCATTGCAGAGGTGTGCATAATGACAGAAAGCTGTCACTTCAACGATAAAAATTCGTTGGGTGGCAGCTTTTGTATTTGGAAAGGAGGAAGCATTATGGCAACTACAAGAATCATGCCGCTTCATGTTGGCAAGGGCCGCACAGAAAGTCGGGCAATCAGTGATATCATCGATTATGTAGCAAACCCACAGAAAACAGATAATGGCAGGCTCATCACAGGATTTGCGTGTGACAGCAGAACGGTTGATGCAGCGTTCCTTTTAGCAAAGAGGCAGTGTATCGCTGCTACCGGGCGAGTGCAAGGAAGATATGAAAATTAAAATTATTCATAAATTGTTTTGATAGATTGAAGAAGATTTTTGAAAAGAGTATACTGTAAAAAGAATATAAAAACTCAATTTAAATATTAGACATTATATAGAGAGTGGTACTTTTTGAGGGGGAATAGCTGTATGATTTTAAAAAAAGTTAAAATTACAAATTATAGGCAGTTACAAAATGTTGAATTGGATATGCAAGATTCTTTAACAGTATTAGCAGGGCCAAATAATAGCGGAAAGACGACTTTGATTTCTGTTTTAAAGGGAATGTTTTGTGATAAGAAGCTGAGTTTTAATTATAGCGATATTCCAATACAGTTATCATCGGATTGGTTGGATAAGATACTGCCTATTTTTCAAGCAGTTATGATTAAATACGATAGAGAATCAGGCGTTAGGGAAATTATTACTAAAATATCAAATGACGATAAATTTATTGCTGACTATATCATGGATAGTTTCCAAGCACAGATCCAAGTAGATTATAATCCTGATAATGATGATATCCAATATTTTGCAGATTATCTTATGGATTTGGATGACACCAAACATTCATTTTATTTTATCTACACATATGAACCAAGTATATCTTCTTTTGAAAAGAATTTAACTGAGCATTATGATAGGATGTCGGCTCGCTTTAGAGATATTAACAATCCTCAAGGTGTTGAAAAAGATACTAAGCTTTACTTTTTAAAAGAAGAATTACTTAGATTATACTGTAATGCAGCTATTGAAAAATGTTATTTTTGTAATTCGGACTATGGGAATGCAAATCCAATGGAAGTTTTTGCGTTTAAAAATTTATTCAATTTTCAAAATATACCTGCAATACGAGAGTTAGACGATAGTGAATCTGATTCCTCTAAAGGAATTAGCAAACGAGTCATTTCTCTGCTAAAGGATAATGATACTTGGGTAGAAGCAACTAAAAAACTTCCCGATTTGTTAATGAGTGATATTGAAAACTCTGGGGCAAAAAACGAAATTAAAAATTCATCAATTATATCATTGGATGATACGATAAGAGACATATCAAAAACTAGTGGTGGACATATTGGAAAGCTTCAACTGGAGATGGATGTTAGCGAACATGATGTAGAGGAGTTTATTCAGCGAATCACGAGAGCAAAATACGATATTGATGGGTTGCTGTTAAATGAAGATTCTCAAGGATTAGGATTCAGCAATTTGATTTATTTACACATGAGATTAGAGGAATTTTATAAATCTATTGAGAGTAATAAAGTGAATGTATTTTTTATAGAGGAACCTGAATCGCATATGCATCCTCAAATGCAAAATGTATTTATTAGATTTCTCAAAAGATATTATATGGATAAAAAAATACAAGGTCTTATCACAACGCATTCTAATGAAATTGCAAGAATGGTTGGTCTCGATAGTCTTAGAGTAATTCGACAAACTGGAAGATCAAAGAGTGAATTATTTAATTTGAGCAAATTTAGAAATTCAATAAAAGGAATAAAGGTTACGAATATTGAGGAAGAATCTCAATTTCTTTTAGAGAACTTCTTTGATTGGTTTTTTGAAATAGGATATTCTGAGTTGATTTTTGCAGATAGAGTTATACTATACGAAGGCGATTCGGAACGATTATATATTAGAAAATTAATCAAATTGCCAGAATTTTCAGCTTTAACTGACAGCTATATAGCATTTATTCAAGTTGGTGGCGCATATGCTCATAATTATCTACCAATACTTAAAATGCTTAAAATGAAGACTCTGATAATAACTGATTTGGACTATAATAAAGATGCTATGAGTATGGAAGAAGTAAAAAGGGAAGATTCCAAGAGTACAAATGCAACGATAAATTATTGTTACCGATTGGTTCATGCTGATAGAGAAAAAGATTATTCTCCTACTATTAAAGAATTATATGATTTTCAAGTTAAAGGGGAAAGTGTGTTGTATAATGGGTTAGTATATCTTACGTTTCAGGATGAGAAAAGTACTGCGCGAACTTTAGAGGAAGCTATGCTGAATAAATTATTAAAAGTAGATGTGTTTCATGCGATAAAAAGAAGTGAGTGGAAAGAAAAAAGAAAGATTAATAATCTAACTTTTTCTATACCTAACAATAAAGAAAATGAAGAAGATAGTGAATACTCTATTCATAGAATTGTAGAAGCAACATCTAATAATAAAACAGATTTTATGTACTCTGTGATTTTGAGTGGAAATGAGAAAAAAATGCTTCCAGACTACATAGAGAAGGGGTTATTATGGCTGGCAAAATAAAAAACAACAAACATTTAATAAATGCTCCAGCAGGAAGCGGAAAGACCACATATATACGCAATGAGCTAAAGAGTATTTGTCTTAATAATCCTGAAAGTAGAATTTTGTGTATCACATATACTAATCGAGCGGCAGATGAACTTAAGAAAAATTTGGAAGGTGCTAATATTACGGTAAGCACCATTCATTCTTATATTAATGATTTGATTAGTCCATTCTACTCGCACAAAGAAGTGTTAGATTTATATTGGGAAATATATGCTGAAAAAATCAAGAATAGAATAAAGAATGTTACAAACGATGAGAATATTAAGAAAAGCAATCAGTACTATATTGAAAAATATGGGGAATTAACAGAGAAAGCCGTGCAGGAGAATATATCTGAGTTATCATATGGAGAAACTCCGTTCACTTCTCTATATACGGGTAAATTATCTCATGATGACTTACTTATGTTTGCAAACAAATTAATAAAAAGATATCCGATTTTGTTGAGAAAAATTGGAGATAAATATAACTATATTTTTATCGATGAGTATCAAGATACGTCGGCTTATGTGCTTGATATTTTTTATGATGCAGTAGAAAATAGAGAGAATATTCAGATATATCTATTTGGAGATCGGATGCAACAGATATATAAAAATTATGATGGTTCATTTGAAGAAAGACTGAAAAAGTTTGATACTTCCGATCAGCTTGGAACTAACTTTCGTTCTATAGGGAAAATTGTATCTATTTTAAACAATATTTACAATGATGCTTCATTTAAACAGTATTCCACAGAAAACAATATTGATGTTGTTCCAGATATAATGCCACAAGTGATTATTTCTTCTAATACACAAGAGTGTATTTATGAGTTACAAAAGGAGTTTCCGGAAATACTAACATTATACTTAATGAATAAGGAAAAATACCAGGAAATTGGAGCCCAAAATCTATATAATGCATATGAAAATATGGAGAAATATTCATTTGGCAGAAAGTATTCGCCAACGGATATTTTGTCAGATATGTCAAGTGATAATCCAGATATATTGATGAAATTTCTGTTTTTGTTAAATAACATAATGAGTTTTTATGCAAATGAAAACTATGGTATGGTCATTTCGCTTTGTAAGAAAGAGAGTAAATATTTTGATTCGTCGCAATTCAAAATAAAAAAGCATACGGATAAGCAAAGGATAAAGAGTAAATTTGATAAGATTCAAGCTGAATATGAAAAAGAGGGATGCCTAATTCGAGATATAGTAGAGTGTTTGTTTGCTAATGGTTTTATACCAGAAGCAGTAAAAAATGATTTTGAAGAAAGTACGGAATACCAGAGTGTATTAGATATCAAGATTATAGAAGTTAAAAATCTAGCGAGATATTTAAATATGCCTCATATATCAACCCAGCATGGTGTAAAGGGTGAAAGTCACTCTTCTGTAATTTTTATAGCTTCAGATAACAATAGTACTCCGAATGTACGAATGTACCCATTTTTTGAGCTGTGGTCAAATTTGGAATTTTCTCTTCCTCAATTTGAAACATTGTTCTATTCATATAATAGGATGATAGAAAAAGTAGAAGCAGAGCTTGGAATGAAAATTAGTGAGCTTACAGCGGAAACACATAATAAAAGTGAAAAGAATAAAGCGATTTTGGTTAGATATAGTAATGAAGTTTTAGAAAAATATCAAGGGAATATATTATTTGATGCATTGTGTAAAGATGATTTTATATCATATTTAGCCAAGCAAAATGTTGGAAATGCAAAGAAGATTTTCAAAATTACGAAGATGGAGGGTATATTAACCGCTTATAAATTATTTTATGTAGGATGCTCACGAGCAAGAAAAAATCTTATTGTTGTAGTTGATGCATATAAGGTTAATGGGTTTAAAGAAGCTTTCATGAATAAAATGAAAGAGATTGGATTTTCTGTATTTTGCAAATAGTAGGATATAATTTCTACCTTTTGGATTCTACGTATTGAGAAAAATTAATTTAAAACAGTTACTTATAAGAGTGGTCTGCTATGTCAGGCCGCTTTTTTTGAGAGGAGGCACACTTTATTATGGCAACCACAAGAATCATGCCGCTTCATGTCGGCAAAGGCCGGACAGAAAGTCGGGCGATCAGTGACATCATCGACTATGTAGCAAATCCACAGAAAACAGATAACGGCAAACTCATTACCGGTTATGCGTGTGACAGCAGAACGGTTGATGCGGAGTTTCTTTTAGCAAAGCGGCAGTATATTGTTGCTACCGGACGAGTGCGCGGAGCGGATGATGTGATTGCCTATCATGTGCGCCAGTCCTTCCGCCCCGGTGAGATTACCCCGGAAGAAGCCAACCGTCTGGGCGTAGAATTTGCAAGGCGTTTTACCAAAGGCAATCATGCCTTTGTAGTCTGCACTCACATAGACAAGTCGCACATTCATAATCACATTATCTGGTCATCGG
>OGXN01000662.1_pt1 | contig 41280 bp, 29 predicted proteins | sample 1576281 | NCBI WGS metagenome assembly OGXN01 (sample SAMEA3541494, study PRJEB24748) | human gut metagenome | biome: human gut; feature: human-associated habitat; material: faeces | place: China | collected 2012
TCTAACTTCTAACTTCTAACTTCTAACTTCTAACTTCTAACTTCTAACTTCTAACTTCTAACAATTATTATACAGAAGAACTCACGAGCTGGTCAAAACGCCTAAATTACTGTAGTCCCTCTACTTATATTAGTGTTGCCTGTCTCCAGTTTTCAAAAATGTATTATATATTGTGGACTATATTGCAGATATTATTGTAAAATTCCCTATTCATATTTGTAAAATCTGTTACAATAAAATTATGTTATTATACAAATAATAAACTAAGTACTTTTCTTTATAAATACTAATCCTGGAGGTCTCTATGGATACTAATATAATGCAAGAGCCAATAACACAACCTAGTGTAAAACGAAGTTCAGAGTATTTTCCTGCCATTTGTCACATGGTCAATGACACGGCGCAAGGCTCACTCCCTGCTTTACTGCCCTTATTTATTTCTACTTATAATTTAACTTATGAACAAGCCGCCATTATTATATTCTGTAATACAGCCTTTGCTTCAGTAGCGCAACCATTCTTTGGATATTTAGCCGATAAACGCACCTTTTGGCAAAGTATTCCCCTTGGCATCTTAATTTGCGGCCTCAGCATTACCTCTCTAGGCTTTGTAAATAGCTATGAAGCCTTATTAATTTGTTCCCTCATTGCAGGCTTTGGATCCGCCTTATTCCATCCAGAAGCAGCACGCTGGGTAAATGCCCTTTCAGGAGCCAACAAAGGTAAAGTTATGGGGTATTTTTCAGTAGGTGGCCAAGCAGGCTTTGCTATAGGGCCTATATTAGGTAGTACGGCGTACATTTGGGGCCCTAAGAGCCTAATTATTTTCACAATTATGGCCTTAGTTCTCTGTGGTATCTACTTATATACAAAACCGTATAAACTAGTAAAAGAGCGTCAACATGCAGCTGCTAAAACACGCATTGGTTCTGCGCAAAACGACTGGAAAAGTTTCAATATTCTTTTCGTTATCATAGCGGCTCGCTCCATTGTGTTCTCCGTATTAAATACATTCATTCCTATTTATTGGATAAGTCATCTTATGCAAAGCACCGCATCTGGTAACTTTGCTTTAAGCGCCTTCTTTGTAAGTGGCGTCATTGTCACTTTATTAGGTGGCACCTTGGCGGATCGCATCGGCTATGTTAAGGTCATTCGCTATTGTTACATCAGCTTAGTGCCCCTTATGTTAGCCTTTACGCTTAGCGATTCCTACTGGCTATCTATGGCTTTATTAATACCACTTAGCTTTGGCGTATTCTCTCAGTACAGTCCTATTGTTATTTTAGGGCAAGTGTATTTAAATAAAAATATTGGCTTTGCCTCTGGCATAACCTTAGGTCTTGGCATTACCTTAGGTGGTATTATTGCCCCTCTCATCGGTAAATTAGCCGATATTTACACCTTGCAAGACGCATGGCTTACCCTAAATCCTATTTGTTGGTTAGCCCTTATAGCAACCTTCTTTATTACGGATATTCCACGTGTAAAAGCTAAATTAACGCGCCAATCATAGGAATAGATTTTGTATTAACCCACTCATATACTATTACGAACTTTCAGGAGGTTGTATGATACGAATCGGCATGGGGCAAATTGAAATCGTCCCTGGTAATCCGCGCAAAAATCTCGAAACTATTTTAAACACTATCCAATATGCTAAAGCCTTGCGCATTGACGTACTAATACTTCCAGAGTTAGCCCTCAGCGGCTATTTAATTGGTGACCTTTGGGAGCAAAATGCCTTTGTTAACGAATGCCTCCAACTAGGTGAAGAGATTATCAACGCATCTGACTCCATGGCCATTATTTATGGCAATGTTGGCATTGATGAGTCAAATACCAATCCTGATGGACGGCGCCGTAAATTTAATGCCATTTACTGTGCACAACATAAGAAATTAGTCACTCCACATCATGGAAAGTTTCCATTCTTTATTAAAACTTTATCGCCTAATTATCGCTTCTTCAATGAGGCCCGCTATTTCACAGATTTACAGGCTCTAGCCTTTGAACAGCAAATTCCAGTTAAAGAATTATTGAGTGTATTAACCATAAAAGACGGCCATGGCAATGATTTTACTATAGCACCGCTACTCTGTGAGGATAGCTGGGATGACAATTATAGCATCTCACCAACTGCTTTATTAGAAGAAATAAGTATAAATCTAAATCAGCCAATTCAGGCCTATATAAATATTTCTGCCTCTCCATTTACACTAGGCAAAAATGAACGACGTCATCGACTCTTTACCAAACGTGCCAAAGAATTACATACACCTATCTTTTATATTAATTCCGTAGGTCTACAAAATAATGGCAAATCTCTATGTACGTTTGATGGTCAATCGACATTCTATGATGAAAAAGGACATATAAAAGAACAGCTACCTGCCTTTGAAGCAGCTATTAAAACCGTTATATTGCCTACGCAGTCGAATGAGTCTACTTCTGATACGCCTAGTGAATTACTTACAGCTACAGCTAATCAAGCACTTGCAGATACGACTAATCCATCGCTTGCAGATATGACTAATCAATCAATTGCAGACAAGTCTAAGGAATTACTTGCCAAATCACCTTCTACAGGCCTCTTGAAATCCCGAAATACAACTTCATCTACCTCAGAGCAGCAAGATACAAGTGCCGAAATTTTCAAAGCCCTACACTATGGCATTAGCACATTCTTAAGCCAAACAGGTATTAAAAAGGTTGTCATTGGCGTATCAGGGGGCATTGATTCAGCTCTTAATGCCGCATTATATGCTCACATCCTAGGGCCTCATAATGTATATTTAGTTAATATGCCATCACGCTTCAATTCCTCTATGACCAAAGACTTAGCCCATGACTTAGCTCATAATTTAGGCTGCCCTTATGCAATATGCCCTGTAGAAGATAGCTTAACACTAACTACTACACAATTAAGTGAGCTCACCTTTACAAGTGCAGACAAAGAGGAACGCTTAACAATATCAGATTTTGTAAAGGAAAATATTCAAGCCCGTGATCGTTCATCACGCATATTAGCAGGCATTGCCGCTGCTGTAGGGGGTGCGTTTACTTGCAATGGTAATAAAACGGAGTTCTCCATTGGCTACGCCACCCTATATGGTGACCTAGCAGGATTTTTAGCAGCTACTGGCGACTTATGGAAACATCAAGTCTATGCGTTAGCTAATTACCTCAATCGTGAAGTATATAAACGCGAAGTCATCCCTCAAGGCTCCATAGATATTATCCCTAGTGCAGAACTATCAGACCAGCAAGATATAACCAAAGGTCAGGGCGACCCACTTCAGTATGAGTACCATGATCGATTGTTTCAAGCCTTTGTCGAACCTTGGAATCGTCTAACTCCAGAAGATATAATAAGAGCTTATATACACGGCCAGTTAGAAGAGTTACTAAGTCTTCCACAATCTATTTCTCATTATTTTAATACGCCTCAGCAGTTCGTAGATGATTTAGAACGCTGGTGGAATTTACATAGCGGCATGGCTGTAGCTAAGCGCATTCAAAGCCCTCCGATTATAGTCATAAGTCGCCGTGCCTTTGGCAATGACTTACAAGAGTCACAGCTAAAACCTTATTACACAAGTGCGTACTATCAACTCAAAGAAAAATTATTAAATCCGATAAAATAGATATCATTACATCGCTCATATCACTATTTTATTGATAAGTTAGAATATAAAAAGCTGAAACAAACGGACTATACCGTTGTTTCAGCTTTTATTTTAGTTTTTTTAATTCAGTTTATAGTTACTCTAAATTAGCTGCCTATTTTGAAACCATATCATTAATAAATAATCGTAATATTATTAGCCTCAAAAAAACGCATCCACTCATCACTAGGACGTTGGTTTGTAACCAATACATCAATATGAGTAAAATCAGCTAGTTTCAAAAAGGCAGGTTTATCAAATTTGCTATGGTCTAACAACATGACAACTTGTTCAGCCTGTTCCAACATAGCTAGCTTAGTAATTGCCTCAAACTCATTAGAATCTAAAGCGCCCCGTTCTTTATCTAAACCAGCACAACTTATGAGTAAGGTATCAAATGTATAATTGTGAATCGTCTGCGTTGCTACAATCCCTTGTAAGGACATAGTTTGAGGATTAAAAATACCGCCAGTAGACATGATGGTCATTTTAGAATCCATTAATTCACGAAGAGCTTCTGTTGAGTTTGTTAATACAGTCAAATCTTGACGCTCTTTTAATAATTTTAACACTTCCAATACTGTTGTACTGGAATCAGCTGCTATACTTTGTTTATTTTCAAGCAAAGGCAATACCTTTAATGCAATGGCCCTCTTTTCATCCGCATAGCTTGCCATACGTTTGTAAAAATGATTGGACTCTACAGCTGGTGCTTTACTCAGTACGGCCCCTCCATAAGTTCTCGTAACATGACCTTCATCTGCTAATTTGTTTAAATCTCTACGAATTGTTTCTTCTGTGACTCCGAAGCGCTCACTTAACTCTGTTACCGTGGCACTCTTTTCGTCTTGAAGAATTTCCATAATTCGCTCTATCCGATCTTTACCACGCATGAAGCGCCCCTCCTTCAAGTCATATAAAATCCGTTGTTCCCTTGAACAACGGACTTTATAAGGTCGTCCTAAAGCTATTATATCAATAGCAACTAGGCATATCAACCTAATATAACAATTCTATTTATATTAGCTGAAATATTTTTTATTTATCCGCTGCAATAGCCAACTCACGCATTAAATCTGCATCTTCTTTAGATAGCTTAACTTGTAATGCTTTTGCATTTTCTTCGAGTTGAGGTACTGTATTAGCACCATTTAAAATTGTAATAAAGTCAGCCTGTGATAAAATCCAAGCTAAAGCAAGTGTTGGTATAGTGCACTTATACTTTTCACATAATGGCTTCCACGCATCCATCATATCCATAGCCTTTTGCATCTTATCAGGTTGGAACCATTTTTTATTGCACTGTGCCCCCACCGGTTTATAATCTCTTGGGAATGTGCCAGACAATAAACCTTGCTCTAATGGAGAGTATGCTTGTAAGGTAATTCCATACTCTTTACATACAGGGAATAAATCTTCTTCAATCGCTCTGTCTAATACGCTATATTTACCTTGAACAATATCAAGTTCTCCATATTTTAAGTATTCTTTGATTTGTTCTGGAGAAATATTAGCAGCCCCAATAGCTTTAATCTTACCAGCAGCTTTTAACTCATTTAAAGCTTCCATAGTTTCAGAAATTGGTGTGAAATATGGTTCAACTGATTGCCAATGTGTCATATATACATCGATATAATCTAATTGAAGGCGTTCTAAACTTTGTTCAATTTCTTCCTTAATCGATTCCTTAGATAGGTTTTTATATAATTGGATGTCGCCAACCTTGTTGAATAAACTACCTTCTTTATCCCATACTATGCCACATTTGGTAATTAGAATAATATCTTCTCGTTTCATGCCCTGCATTGCTTCACCCACAATGCGTTCACTTTCGCCAAAGTTATAGCCAGGTGCAGTATCAATTAAATTAATACCTAAAGGTAAAATTCCTTGAATTGTATCGATACACTCTTGGCGATCTTTATCTCCACCCCATGCTGGGCCACCACCAATTGACCATGTGCCTAGACCCATACGAGATACATATAAATCTGAAGCACCCAACTTAATCTTATCCATGTGTTGCCTCCCTATAGTTATATTATGAATTATATAATTTATATAACTCCTCTACCTGTTCTCTATTTTGTACGCCTGTAGTAGCTCCTAAGCTTTGTACTGATACTGCAGCAGTAGCATTGGCGAATCTAGCACACTCTTGAATAGATTTTCCATCTAGAAGTGCTGTAATAAATCCAGAAGCAAAGTTATCCCCTGCTCCAGTAGTATCAATGGCTTTGATTCCCTTAATAGCTGGAATCGATTCAGCCACGCCAGAGCCTTTTATAAAGCAGCCCTCTCTACCGGTTTTTAATACTACATATTTAACCCCGCAAGCAAGGAATGTATCTGCAATATCTTCTGCTGTACTCTTACCTGTTAATAACTTAGCTTCTTCAAAATTAGGGAATATATAATCTACAAAGCTTAAGCAGCCTTTAATATCGTCTAATGTTTCACCTAATCTTGGTTTAATCATGTCAGCGCAGATAATAAGATTTTCTGCCTTTGCTTTTGCAAATATAATTTCTAAGCTTTTACCATCAAGTAAAGGTGAATTAAAAATACTTGCTAAGGACAGTATTTTGGCTTCTCCAAAGCGACTCATATCAATATGATCAATACAAGTCTTCCATAAGCTACCATTTCGATTTGTAACAAAAGTGCGCTCTCCATCATCCGCTACCAGACCAATATTAATAGATGTATTAATTTGGCTATCGCAAAGTAAAGATTGTGTATCAATTCCTTCTTTTTCACAAGATTCACGAATAAATGTACCTGCTGGATCTTGCCCAACAAGGCCCATAAGGGCTACTTTTTTACCTAATCGAGAAATTATAGTCGATTCATTAAGTGCATCCCCACCTAAGGTCATGCCAATAGAATCTAAGGGATACGAATCAGCATCAAATATATTTTTGTCTACAGGTCGTAATAATATATCTACAATGGCACCACCTGCACAAATAACATCAATCATGCTTCATCAGCCTTTCCATCAGTACCAAATAACTTAATTTTTTCCATAGCACGTTGTTTTACAGCTTGACGAACAGCACGTTCTAATTCTAAGAAGGTATTTTCTGTATTCTCACGAATAGCATCCATTGCAGCTTGACATAATTCGGTATGAATATTTACTTTTGTAATACCTAATGAAATAGCTTTGCGCACATCTTCATCACTAATACCGGACGCACCATGAAGTACTAATGGAATATCAACAGCATCACGAACTCGTTTCAATACATCAAAGTTAATTTGAGGATCAGATGTATATACACCATGCTGATTCCCGATAGCAACAGCTAATGAGTCACAACCTGTGCGTTCAACAAATTCCGCTGCTTCATCTGGATTTGTGTACATGTAGGAAGCTAAAGCTTCTTCATATACGGTTTCATTACCTACATGACCAAGCTCAGCCTCTACAGGGACACCACGCATATGGAAGTAATCAACTACTTCTTTAGTCAATTTAATATTGGTTTCTAAATCATATGCAGAAGCATCACGCATAATGGAGTTCATACCATGATTATACGCATTTTGTACAATCTCCATACTTCTACCATGATCCCAATGTGTAATTACTGGCACAGTCGCTTTTTTAGCCATGGATACCATCATATGAGAAAAATCTTCAAATGATGTATTACCCACAAAACCTGTACCGAAGGAAATAATAATTGGTGCGCGCAATTCTTCGGCTGCATCAATAACCCCCATCAACATCTCTGCATTCCATACATTAAAATGTGGAATTGCATATTTTCCTTCTAACGCTTTTTCTTCCCAGTATTTAAGATTTGCTAACATAATCTCGTCTCCTAACTATTTTAACCATATCCGATGTTTTTAAATTCATTATCAAATTGTCCTTTAGTTTTCATCGCCCTCTACAAAGCTAAAGTGTTCGAGGATATAAAGGGATGCTCCATAGATAGCAAGTCTAACTAATCTTCAATTTTAATAACAGCTTTAATAATTTCGGCTTTTAAATTTACTGAATCTTCAAAGGCTTTTTGTGTATCTTTAAAATCATACACATGTGTTACCATTGACTTCACATCAAAGGTGCCTGACTCAATAGCATCAATAGTCACTGGGTAACGATTAGCATAGCGGAATACCGTCTGAATTGAAACTTCACGGTTTATTTTTAAGAAGTTAATTGGAGTATCGCCTTGAATTGTACCAACAATCATAATCTTACCGCCACGCATTACAATGAGAGGTGCTTGACTTGCTGTAATAGCTGATCCTGCAGTTTCAAATACAATATCAGCTCCCAGTTCGCCTAAAATCTCATGTGTACGCGCTACAGTATCTTCGGCTTTACCATTAATCACTTCCATTGCGCCCAATTTTTTAGCATATTGTAAGCGTTTTTCTAAAACGTCAACAACCACAATCTGTGTAGCACCTAATGCTTTACATGCTTGTAAAGTCATTAAACCAATGCAACCTGCACCAAGAATAACAATTTTCATACCTGGTTTAACATCAGCCATCATAGCTGCATGGATACCTACTGAAGCAGGCTCAATAAGGGACCCTTCCATAGTACTCATCGTATCAGGTAATTTATATGTATATGCTTCAGGATGCACTAAGTAATTAGTTAAAGCGCCACGATAATTTGGCTGAGTTGCCATAAAATCTACGTCTGGACAAATGTTGTAATGACCTTCACGACAGAAACGACATTGACCACATGGAACACCTGGCTCTACAGCAACTCTATCGCCCACTTTTAACTGTTTTACGTCTGGACCAACTTTAACAATTGTACCTGCACATTCATGACCTAAACCAATTTCTTGATTAGGATTTTTTGGTGGAATAAATGGACCAGATTCAAACCCATGTACGTCAGAGCCACATAAACCTACATATTCAATTTTAATCAATACTTCATCGCCTTTTGGCTCAGGAATATTTGCTTCTTTGAAAATCATTGTGCCTGGAGTTTTTAAAATTGCCTTTGTATTTTTCATAGCCACAGCCTCTTTTCTTACTACTCAATTAGCTTGCTTTCTACCTATAAATCGTATTTCTATAGCAGGCTAACTCTATTTAAATTCTTTAAAATTAAGCCGGTACTAAAAGTGGTCCTAACATATTGTCATCTTTGTATTGGCCACTTTCAGTACTCAACTTATTACCATTAGAACAAGGCCTTTCATGTTCTAAATAGTTTATTTTGCTACACTAATTTGTTCTACGGAAGCGCCTCGACTTTCAATACCTAAGAAGGCAATTGATAGAGCAACCACAATCGATACACCACTTAAGAACATAAATACACCAGTAACTCCCATGGAGTCTAGTAATGTAGCTACAACATAAGGAGCAATAATGCCACTCACTCGCCCTACTGCATTGGCTAAACCAGAACCTCTGAGCTTAGCTTCTGTAGGCCAAATTTCTGGAACATATACTGCTGATGCATAACATACAAACATGTACACGAAAATGATGAGGAAGAAACCCATAATGCTGATCATCATCATGCTTGTTTGTAAGGAGTATACATAACCTAATATAGCAATAACTACTAGTAATCCTACGCCCATTACTTTACGAGGTAATTTATCCATGATGAACATGGCTATAAAAATACCTGTCGGAGCGCCAAACATACTCATAGTATTTAAAACAATGGAATCTTTTAAATTAATTCCCTGCGCCATAAATAAGGTTGGTAACCAGTTAATCAAAGTATACTGAACAACATTCATTGCAATTAATACCATAGAGCCAAGGATAACACGCTTTAATAATGCTCCTTTAAATAAAGCACTATATGGTAAATGATGCTGCTCTACTGCAACTGTATTTGAAACTGCTTCAAGTTTTTTCCCCGTTGCGGCTTCCACTTTGCGCTCAATATCAGACATAATCGCTTCTGCCTCTTCATAGCGCCCTTTAGACTCTAACCAACGTGGTGATTCAGGGAATTTCTTGTAAGCAATTACAGTTGCAATTAAAGATAAAATGGAAGGAATAACAAATTGAACGCGCCAATTCATTTCTGGAGATACAACAAGCACAATCCCCATGGCAATTAACGAACATATTGGATAAGACCAGTTGCCTATAAATGATACTCTACTTGACCAAGTACCTCGATTTCTCGCTGGCATATATTCTGTAAAACCAGCGAACAATGTTACTAATAAAGCCCCTAAGCCTACACCCATTACAAAACGACAAACGATTAAAAATGTCATATTAGGAGATAAAGCACCGGCAATCATCGAAATAATATGGATTGCTTCAAATAGTATGAAACCATTTCGACGGCCAATTTTATCACCAATAATACCACCTACTAAAGCACCTAAAAACATACCTGCTGTAGTTAATGCTACGAACATGGCACTAATACTATTATTAGTCCACCCCAATGCTTTTAATTGTGCTAATACAAGGCCCCCTATGGCATTACTCCAACAAACTAATAATCCAAAGGCAACCATCCCAAACATCGACCAATGCCAACTACTATCTGGCAGTCGATCAAGTCGTGCTCCGCAATTCGGTCTCTTTTGTTCTGTCATAATTTGTATCCTTTATTTATAAATTATTATTTATCATCAAAATCGTAATGCATGATAACTTTGATAGCTTCTTTGTCCGCCATAGCTTCGAAGCCTTTTTCCCACTCAGACAAGCCAAGGCGATGTGTAATCATTGGTTGTACCTTAATTTTTCCATCAGCTAATAAGCGCATTGCATTTCTCCAAGATGTTGCATCGTATGCCATATGACCAATAATGCTAATATTCCACTCTGTAATCGCATTGATAGAGAAATCAAGGGGTTTGAAACCCATACCAACACGTACAATTTCGCCATTAGAACGTACCATTTCGATAGCTTGTTTTAATGCAATATTGGCACCAGAACATTCTACAACTAGGCTAATATTATCACGTCCACCACTAATTTCATGGCAACGAGCTACTACATCTTCTTTAGATGCATTAATGCAGTGAGTAGCACCTAATTCTTTCGCTACACCAAAGCGAACTTTTACGTCTTCTTCAAGACCTACCATGATAATATTAACAGCACCCATTAAACGAGCAATCTGTACTGAGAATAAACCAAGAGGACCTGTACCAAATACAACGCAGTCTTGACCTGGCATAAAGTGAGATTGTTGTACGATGGATTTATATGCATTACAAATTGGATCCATTACACAAGCTTCTTCGTATTTTACATTCTCAGGAATTTCCCAAATTGCATGAGGATGGATACGGAGGATTTCACCTGGAATCTTGCAATATTTTGTAAAGCCACCGCCCCAACGGTTATTATCTAAGCCAAGGTTAACTTTGCTGCGGCAAGTTAAGAAGTCTGCACTATCACAAGATGGGCAAACACCACAAACATGACCACTATTGTCGGATACAATTCGTTGACCAACTTTCCAATGTTTTACTTGTTCGCCAACTTTTACAATTTCACCAGCAAATTCATGTCCACGAATAGAGTTAAATTCATCAGAACCGTTTTCTACACGGAAGTGCTTCATATCAGCACCACAGATAGCCGCTGCTTTTACCTCTATAATAATGTCTTCAGGACCACATGTTGGTTCTGGAACATCAATTAAACGATAACCACCAAAACTTTTACCATATCTTGCTAATGCTTTCATAATTGCCAACTCCTTTGACTAATTAAACAGTTGAAACATGTATGTACTATGCAAATCCATCATGTATATTAATTTCATTTACATAATCATAACCATATATGACCTACTAAACGTATGTCATATACCTAGTTGTTAAGATAAAGTCCTTCAAATTTAACTAACTAGGATTTATTTAACACAGCATACTCATTCACCTCTTCCAATGATTTACCGCGACTTTCAACGCCTAAGAAATATATAATGGCTGCACAAACCAGTAAAAATCCTGTTAATACGTGAAATACGCTATCCGTTCCATAGTCTGTAATTAGATACGCTACTACATACGGAGAAATTACAGCGCTAAAACGTCCTACTGCATTTGAAAATCCCATACCACGCAAACGTATTTCTGTAGGGAATAATTCTGGTACATACACCGAACATACGAAACAAACAAAGAAGTAAATTAATATTGTCATAACAAAGCCACTTGTCATAATGAGTATATCTTCTCGTTGTGCTGAGTAGATATAGCACATGACTGAGATGAGAAACAGCAAAGTGACTGCTACATATTTTCTAGCAAATCGATCCGCTAAATATGCGGATATAATAACACCTACTGGTGCACCTAACATCATAAGAGCAACCATACCAACAGACTTTGTAACACTAATACCTTGATGAACAAATATAGTTGGTAACCAGTTGATTATGGTGTAAATCAAGGTGTTCATTGCCACCAAACAAACTGAAGCAATAATATTTCGCCGTAAGACTTCACCTTTAAATAAATCGAGCCATCCGAATGTATTTTTTGCTACTGGTTCTTTAGCAAACACATGATCATTTGTGTAAGGATCTAACTTAATTCCTTTTTCCGCTTCAATCTCTTTTTCAATTGATTCTAAAATAGTATCCGCTTGTAAGCGATGACCTTTACTTTCATGCCATCGTGGTGATTCTGGCATATGTTGTCTTGGAAACCATACTAACAGTGCCAGCAGACCACCTGTGAAAAACATAACACGCCAGCCAAAAGCTGGAATAATGAGATAACATAAGAGCATTCCTACAGGTGCTGCCATATTACCTATGAGAGATAAATAGGATGACCATCTCCCCCGAACTTTGGCAGGAACCATTTCAGCAAACATCCCAAAACCTACTATGATTTCTGCGCCTAAGCCTATCCCCATAACAAAGCGACAAGCTATAAGAAAATACATATTAGGAGAAAAAGCACCAATTAAACCAGCAATACCAAAGATTAATAAATTTAATTGGTAGGCAAATTTTCGGCCAAATCTATCACCAATATAGCCTGTTAATAAGCTACCACAAAATAAACCCAACATAGTAAATGATATAAAAGCTGCATTCAAGTAATTAGTCGACCAGCCCATCTGAATTAATTCAGATAACACAGCACCGCCCATGTAATTGTCTATACCATCTACAAATAGTCCTGCACCGATTACCACCAACATACGATAATGCCATCTAGATATTGGTAATCTATCTAGCCTTTCTCCGGCCGTAAGCTTTCGTTCCAAACCAACCACCCCTCCTATGCATTTATATCATCCTTACTATTCATTAATTGTATTTTACAACATCTTTACATAAATTACAATACTTTTATTTTTACTTCAGTAAATATTTTTTTGTTTCAAAAACTATAATCCATAATTTAAACAAAATTTATTTTAAACATAAAAAAATAGCTACTATAATTTAAGTGAATGTTTCACTCAAAAAATAGTAGCTATAATCGCTATAAAATGCACTCTTTAATTTATTTAAATTGCTTCAAATAGTAAATAGTAGTAAGCAGTACAAAACATAATAAATCTTATAACTCTTACCAACAAAGCCAAAATATCCGTTTCAAACATTTTATATTTCCGTTTCATACATTTTACAATATATTGGCATCCTGATGAAATTTTATTTACTTTTATTTACTTTTATTTATTTGTACTAAACTCATTTTAAAACACCAACTTAATCTCATCACTTAGACACAAACTTCTCCAAGCTTCTCATAGCCTCCACAGCAGCCATTTTATCTAAAATAGCCTTTACAATGATATCTATTTCACTATGCTCTGAGTAGTCAGCCTTGCTGATAAAATTAACTCGATTGTCTTTAACTAGATTTTTAACTGTGTCTTTTCCTTTTTCTGGATTATACACAGCAATGGATTGTCCACCATTCACCTTAACTAGCTTCATACAAGGCACATCCGTAATGCCATCGCCAATGTACACCATGTTACGGAATGGTATACGTCGCTCCTCAGATGGGGTATAACGATTTAGTTCCGCATCACTATTTGGGGTAAGATCAAGCACACCCTTATTTATACGGAACAAAAATTGCGTCTTACCTGTATAGTTAACGGCCACTTTAGGCCAAGCAACTAAATCATTATAATCATACATAAATTCACAGGCATAAATCTTCTTGAATTCTTCCTTAATAGGCGTCCCTTCAATAATTTCTTTTACCCCAGAAGATACAATATAATGTTCTAGCTGCAAACCTAGTGAATCAGCATATTCATTCATACGCTTAAACCAGGTCAACACGCCTGGAAAAAACTCAATGGCCTTACCTAAATCATTAAACTTCTCTTTAGTAATGCGAATCTCTCGCTTCCGGCAAGTATCCACCATCGTGTACATATAGGCTAAAATGCCATCCATTTCCTGTTCTGCTGCTAACGAATTGGCCTTATTCCAAAACTCTGAGGGCTCCATTCCTAAATCTGAAATAAAGCCATATTCCTGCATATCCTTTGTGCAAAGCGTCTTATCAAAATCATACATCAATGCCACTACCGGTTTATTATCCATAAAAACCTCACTGTTATTGTATTAAACATCATAAAATATACTACTTATAACAGTACAAAAAGTTTTTCTAAAAAGCAAGCATATAAAATCCATAATAATTCAAACAATGCGATCGATCCAGTCAAAAAGTTCCTCTAAATCATAATCACCAGCATGCCCAATGCCCCACGGTAGCGCAAAATCTACATTATATCCATAATTTTGCAATCTTGTTGCAACGATGAGAGGCACAGCCATAGATGTATTATTGTCATGTTCCCCATAGCGAATACGCCAATAGTTGGCTGTGTTTTGATTATAGTTTACGCCATCTAAATGCAATGGACTAATATAATTTAAAGGATTCATCATTTTAATAGTTTGAAAATCTGCAATCGATGTGCCATCTCCTTGAATAGAAGCAATGGCAGTAAAATGTTGATTGTCTATTGTAGTAGTACCAAACAAATTATTTTCACCCGATGAATTATCACGAGCATCAAAAGCCCCTGGTGCCTTCATGCGACCTACAGATGCGTTGTATTTTGCCCAATCAACATCTACTATTTTACTGCTATCCTGAGAATCATATATTAAATAGTTTACATCACTAATATCAGTTCCTGTTAATTTAGCTTTATAAGCACTGTCTATAATGTAAGACTTAGCATAGGTCATAAAGGTACCAGTTCCATCAGCTTCTAAAGTTAAAGGCGTTCCCTCTTTTGATTGTAATTGTAAACTGTTTATATATTGGGGGAAATTATCTTTTAACACTTTACTATAAGCAATAGCGTCTGGCTTTAGTATAATACTTTTATTCTTATCAGCTTTAGGTGCCATCATCTCTGGTAATTTTGAATTAGGTGAAGCAGTTTGTTCCTCCCCACCAAAAGCACCACCATTTCCTAAAGTTGGATCTGGCGGCTCTTGTTGTCCAGGCATGCCACCCATACCAGCATAAGAATTTATACCATTATAAGACCATTCATAAGCCATATCTGCATGGTCTAAATCAGTTATTGGGCAATAAGCCGATACAGCATAAATTGATGTATCATAAGATGCCACACCTAACTCTGATAAATACGAATTATAGTCCAATGAATTGCCACTAGCACCTAGCAATAAGGACACAGCACCGCCTGCACTCGTGCCATTGGAAATAATTTTATTTGCATCTCCTGGCATTTCATCATCATTACTGTGTAAATACGCAACAGCTGCTTTTAAGTCAACTATAACAGCTGGGGCCTTCCCAATATAAGTACCGTCAGCTGATTCATTAGAGCGACCTCTTGTAGCTGGCGCTGCTACTACAAGCCCTTTAGATAGAGCCATTAATACGGCATTAGGGTTCCCCTCTCTATCTACAGCTGGTTTACTTGCTTGACTTGGACGATACCCACCTACCGAATTAGGAAAGAATATAGGTGCCGTATCCTTCGTATACTTTCCTTGGCTAGCATTTTCATAATAAGCTTCTGGAATATAGATATTCATATATTGATAGCCTACATCTACAGGCTTAGCTACATACGGAATATTTTCATACGCTCTATACGAAATAGTTTCCCCATTTACCGTAGATGTTCGAAGCTCATATGCTTCAGAATTAAAAACTAAAGAGTATACTTCGGTGCCCGCCTTAACATTAGCACTAGTGATCTGAAATTTTTTATTATTAGAAACCTTAGCATTATCAATCTTAGTATTAGAATCTATACCACCAGAAACCTTGGCATCAGAATTCACAGTATCAGAATGTACAATATTAGAAAACTTATCAGTAGAAATTGTATCTGCTGCCTGCACCTGCCCAAAGGATCCCACAGTTACCAAAATTCCTAGTGCCCCTAAACAAGCTACAAGCTTCCAATCTCTATACCAAATACTATTTTTCTGCCCATTGTCAACACGACTTAACTTAGACAACAAAGGTGTCCCTTTTAATAGAAAGTTTTTTCCTAACATCATTCAAGCCTCCTTAAAACCATCATTATGGAAGCAGTATAGCACTATATAGTAGCAATACAGCAAGAAAACGCTCTAAACTCTCCCCTTTTACCTTAAACACTTATTTACATATACTCTATGTAAAATATCCTTCAATTGCTTTTATACTTCATATAAGAAAAAGCCCCTTGTTTACAGAATCATACTAAATTTGGCAAAGCAAAATTAAAATTATGATTTGTAAACAAGAGGCTTCCCTTTTATATTTGATTCTCTTAGGCAATTAAAAGAATATTTTTTTAATAAGCCCTAAAATAAGTGCAGCCACTGCAAGTACGGCAGCACCTAGCATAAACATGCCACCAAAGAAGACAACTACCACTAAAATAGCCGCTACAACAGCACCTAAAATCAATTTTCCTTTCCAACCTAAGGAGGTAAAGGAATAAACTTTAACGCGAGGAATGCTCTCCCCTTGCTGATAGTAATACTGTTTCTCTTCTTTTATATCATGTTCAGTCTGCTCACGACCGTCTTCGTCAATGGTAATCCCATCAAAGGATTGGCGTTCTTCTTCAGACAATACTTTTGTCTCTGTTTTTTCGTACGAATTTTGTTCTTCACGCATTAACATCGCTCCTCTTCATACGCAACAAAAATATAAAAAATCTCAATACAATGTCAATCTTCTGACGGCCAGAACAACTTACTAAATACTTATGTACTTATGAACTTACTAGCTAGCCTTAGATGAATCGTTTACTAAATACAGCAAACTGAAATTATGCATTTAAATGTTTCTGCAATAATTCATTTACAACGCCAGGATTAGCGCGGCCTTTACTTTGTTTCATAACTTGGCCTACTAAGAACCCAATGGCTTTGCCCTTGCCACTCTTGAAATCTTCTACAGATTTAGGATTATCCGCAATAACCTGCTTTACGATTTCTTCAATAGCACCTGTATCAGTAATTTGAACTAAGCCTTGTTCCTCTACGATAGTAGCTGCATCTTTGCCAGTTTCCCACATGGAAACAATAACCTTCTTCGCAATTTTACCGGAAATAGTTCCTTTATCAATTAATGCAATCATACCAGCTAATTGTTCTGGTTTAATCTGCGCTTCTGCAAAAGTAATATTAGCATCATTTACAAGTTTAGCCATATCACCAAGCATCCAGTTAGCTGCAGTTTTAGCATCAGCACCAGCTTTTACAGTGGCATCTAAATAGTCTGCTGTTTCACGAGCTGTTGTTAAAATGCGGCTATCTTCATGAGACAAACCATAGTCGCTTTGGAAACGAGCTTGTTTAGTATCTGGAAGCTCAGGCAATTCCTTGCACGCTGCTTCAATTTGTTCATCTGTAATTACAATTGGCACCAAGTCTGGCTCTGGGAAATAGCGATAGTCATTTTCTTTTTCTTTCTTACGCATAGAAAGTGTTATGCCCTTGCTATCATCCCAGGTGCGCGTTTCTTGCACAATTTCGCCACCGTCTTCAATTGTTTCTGCTTGGCGAAGCGCTTCGTATTCAATCCCTTTTTGAAGAGCTGTTAAGGAGTTCATATTTTTAATTTCAGTTTTGGTACCTAATTTTTCTTCGCCCATTAAGCGTACAGAAATATTAGCATCACAACGAAGGCTACCTTCTTCCATGCGCACATCAGATACATCTAAGTATTTAATGATAGAGCGAAGTTTCTCTACATACGCACGCGCTTCTTCACCAGAGCGAAGATCTGGCTCAGATACGATTTCAAGAAGAGGTACACCGGTACGGTTATAGTCTACATTTGAGGAATCCGAAGTGCTAATCGTACTGCCGCTATGAACTAATTTACCAGCATCTTCTTCCATGTGAATACGGGTAATGCGAATACGGCGTGTTTCACCATTCACTTCAATATCTAAATAACCATTTAAGCAAATTGGCAAATCATATTGAGAGGTCTGCCAGTTCTTAGGTAAATCTGGATAATAGTAGTTTTTGCGGTCAAATTTATTAAAATGTAAAATTTCACAATTAAGAGCTAAACCAACGCGGATAGCATATTCCACTACTTTTTTATTAAGCACTGGAAGTACCCCTGGTAAGCCTAAGCAAACTGGGCATACATGGGTATTTTGATTGCCACCAAATTCAGTGGTACAGCCACAAAAAATCTTAGATTTAGTCTTCAGTTCCGTATGGACTTCAAGCCCTACGACTGTTTCATATTTCATAGTGTTACCTCCCCAATTGGTGCTATTTTATTGCATTCTGGACACGCTTGTTCAAACGTATAGGCTGTGCGAAGCAATACTTCTTCTCCCATGGCAGGAGCTAACAATTGAAGTCCAATCGGCATTCCATTGCTTGCAAAACCAGCTGGAATGGAAATGCCAGGAATCCCCGCTAAGTTAACAGGGGTTGTACAAATATCTTCCATGTACATGGACAATGGATCATTAATTTTTTCACCAAATTTAAATGCTGTATTTGGTGCTGTAGGTGTTAGAAGTACATCTACTTTTTCAAATGCCGCATCAAATTCATTTTTAATTAAACGACGCGCTTTTAAGGCTTTTAAATAATATGCATCATAATAGCCAGAGCTCAATACATAAGTACCAAGCAAGATACGACGTTGTACTTCAGGGCCAAAGCCTTGCGTACGAGTCTTAGTCGACATTTCCACTAAATTATCAGCTGGCACGCGAAGACCATAGCTTACGCCATCATAACGAGCTAAGTTGGAGCTAGCTTCCGCTAAGGCAATAATATAATACGCAGATAAAGCGTATTTAGCCGTTGGAAGGCTAACTTCTACAATTTCAGCACCTAACTCTTCATATTTTTTAGCTGCTTTTTGAATAGCTTCACGAACTTCGCTATTGATCCCTTCCCCAAAGAATTCTTTAGGAAGGCCAATTTTTAAACCTTTTACATCGCTTACTAAAGCTTTAGTGTAATCAGGACGATCCCCTGGAATGGATGTGGAATCTCTGAAATCATGACCGGAAATAGCATTTAACACAATCGCCGCATCGGTTACATCGCGCGTAACAGGTCCAATTTGGTCTAAAGAAGAAGCGAAGGCGATTAAGCCAAAACGAGATACATTACCATACGTTGGTTTTAAACCAACTACGCCACAATAAGCGCCTGGCTGACGAATAGATCCGCCTGTATCAGAGCCTAAAGCCCATACAGCACTACCAGCTGATACAGAAGCTGCACTACCGCCGGAAGAGCCACCTGGTACATAGTCAGCATTCCATGGATTAGTAGTTTTAGCTAGAGCAGAGTTTTCTGTAGAACCACCCATAGCAAATTCATCCATGTTAAGCTTACCAAGGCTTACTAAATCTAAGGCTTGTAAACGTTCTACAACCGTTGCATTATATGGTGGCACGAAGTTTTCAAGCATTTTAGACGCACAAGTCGCCTTTTGGTCTTTAATACAAATATTATCTTTAATTGCCCCTGGAATACCGGCTAATGGAGAAATCACTTCTCCAGCAGCAATTTTAGCATCCACTGCAGCTGCTACCTTTAAGGCCTCTTCGTGAGAATCGGATAAGTATGCCTTAACGATAGGCTCAGTTTTAGCTTTTTGAGCAATAATAGCATTCGTTAACTCTACAGCAGATACTTCTTTTGCTATAAGTTTTTTATGTAATTCATGAATGGTCACTGTTGTTCCTCCTATTCCTGTACTACGCGAGGCACTGTAAAGTAACCATCTGTTTCTTCTGGTGCATTTTGCATAGCAAGAGCATGATCGAGTGAAGGTTTTACTTCATCTTCACGGAATACATTTTGAAGTGGTACCGCATGAGCCATTGGCTCCACCCCTTCAAGATTAAGTTCTTCCAATTCAGTCACATAGGAAAGTACATCATTTAACGCTTTTTCTACTTGCTCCATATGTGCTTCGTCTACTTCTAGACGAGATAAAAGAGCAATGTTTTTTATTTCATCCCGATTGATTTTCATCAGTACACATCCTTTCATTGTTACATTATACCAAATCGCCTAGAACAAGCCAAATATAAGAGTATTTCAATTCTCAATTCTCTTAATTAACTATATACAAATTATTTTTAAAAGTACACAAACGGTGTTGCTCATATTGTACACACATCACTATATGGCACGCACATTAGTGCTTAATTGTTCGAATATTATTGCTTAATTATTCGCATATCATTGATTAATTGTACGCACATGCGAGCTCACACTGTATACACATTATTGCCAATCTTTAATGAGCTCTAAAAATTCCGCTTCATATACTATGCGTATGCCCAAGGATTCAGCTTTTGTTAGTTTACTACCAGCTTCTTCACCAGCGATGACCATGGTGGTCTTTTTGCTCACAGAACCGGTAATTTTAGCGCCATGACTGGCCAAGAGATCGCCTGCCTCTTTACGCCCCATACTAGCTAAAGTTCCTGTCAAGACAATGGTTTCCCCGGCTAATTCATCGCCTTGAGGCACTTCTATAGTCTCTTCCATAACGACCCCTAAGGCTCGCAACTCTTCGATGAGTTCACGATGATGTGGTTCTTTAAAATACTGTACTAAACTAGCAGCCATAGTAGGTCCAATTTCAGCAATATGAGTAAAGTCCTCTTCGGTAGTATTCATAAGTGCATCCATGGATGGGAATTGTTGCGCAATCGTCTGGCCGGCTTTAGCCCCTATAAGTCGAATTCCTAGCGCAAATAGCAAGCGCCCCAAGCCACGTGACTTTGATTCAGCAATGGCTTTCACTAAGTTCTGTGCCGATTTCTTGCCCATTCGCTCCATAGTAATGAGCTGGTCTTCTGTTAATTTATATAAATCAGCCACTGTACTTATGAGTTTATAGCGAATTAAGCTTTCCACAATGCTTGGACCAAGCCCTTCTATATTCATGGCATCACGCGAAGCAAAATGTATAATTTTTTCTTTTTCCACTGCCGGACAATGCGGATTGCTACAACGAACAGCGACCTCACCTTCACGGCGCACCGTTGGAGAATTACAAATTGGACACTGTGTAGGCATAGTAAATACCACTTCATTACCAGTTCGCTTTTCTGGAAACGCTTTAATTACCTCAGGAATGATTTCTGCTGCTTTGTGAATTAACACATGATCCCCAATGCGAATATCTTTGTCTTTGATAAAATCTCCATTATGCAAAGTCGCTCGTGCCACATTAGTGCCACTTACGAAAACTGGCTCAAGCTCAGCTGTAGGCGTTAACACCCCAGTGCGACCAATATTGATAGTAATATCATTGACTATAGTTTCTACTTCGTCTGGAGCATATTTATAGGCCGTCGCCCAACGAGGATCTTTTACAGTAGCACCTAATTGCTCCTGGTCTTCAAAGCTATTCACCTTAATTACCATACCATCTGTATCATAAGGCAAATTATGGCGCTCTTCATCCCAGTAAGCAATGCGCTCCACTACATCATCAATGGTATGGCACAAAGTATAATGAGGATTTACATGAAAATGATAGGATTCTAAGGCTTCTAATAATTCTTTTTGAGAGTGAATATTCGCCCCCTCTTCCATGCCAATCGCATAGGCAAAGAAGTCAAGATTACGACTTGCCGTCATAGCAGGATCCAATTGGCGTAAAGAGCCAGCCGCAGCATTGCGAGGATTTACGAAAGTAGCAATACCTGCTGCTTCGCGTTCCTCATTAATGCGTTGAAACTCTTTATGTGGCATATAGGCTTCACCGCGAATTTCAATATAAGGCGGCGCATTCTCGATATATAAAGGAACCGATTGAATGGTTCGCACATTGGCCGTCACATCTTCGCCTACTTTGCCATCACCACGAGTCACCGCTCTCGTAAACAAGCCATTTTCATAGTGAATATTAACCGCTAAGCCGTCAATTTTAAGTTCTACTACATACTCAGGTGTATGACCTAATTCCTTGCGCACACGTTCACCAAAAGCACGCACTTCATCTGCATTAAATACATTGCTAAGGCTAAGCATAGGGCGACCATGAATCACTTTTGGAAAATCCCCAGTCAATTTAGCCCCCACACGCTGCGTTGGTGAATAGGACGTAATATATTCAGGATGTGCCGTCTCTAGCTCCACCAGTTCACGATAGAGCTTGTCATACTCATAGTCTTCCATTTCTGGCGCATCTTTTACATAGTATAAATATCCACAATGAGCCAATAATTGTTGGAGCGCATGAGTTTTCTCCTCCACATTGGCAGCCTTGGAATATGCGTCTTTTAATTGATTTAATACTGTCATTATGTGTCTCCTAATTCATACTGGCTAACAAGCTTCTTGCTATATACATAGTATGACCTACACTTTTTCAATCGGTGCAAATTTTGCCATAATAATGCGCACGCCCTGTGTAGGGAAATTAATCTTAAGCTTCATACCAGAGCCACCGCCTTGCACCTCAAGAACAGTCCCTTCGCCCCACTTACTGTGATTAGCCGTATCGCCTACTTGCCAGTCTGCTACCACGGGATTGCGCACCACTGGTTTTGTAACAGGGCGCGATAAGACGGACATATGAGGTGGTACATGGCGCTTAATTTCATCTGGAATACGACGCTTAGCTCGCAATTCTTCAATGAATTCACTGGGAATCTCTTTTAAAAATCGCGAAGGCAAATAGCTATTTGTTCGCCCAAAAACTGTCCGCGTTGCAGCGTTTAGCATATATAATTCTTTTTCTGCCCTTGTTATACCTACATAACAAAGACGACGTTCTTCCTCAATTTCCTCAGGATTCATCAAGGTTCGGCTGTGTGGAAATAGCCCTTCCTCTAAACCAGCTAAGAATACGATTGGAAATTCCAAGCCCTTAGCGGAATGCAAGGTCATAAGAGTTACTTTCGAGTCAGCTTGTTCATAAGTATCTACATCATTGACTAAGGCCACTTGTTCTAAAAAGTCCTGTACCGTACCATTAGGATTTTCATCTAAAAATACTTTAGCTACCGATAATAATTCGCCAATATTTTCTACGCGCGCTTCATCTTGAGGATCTGTACTAGCTTCTAACTCTTTCAAATAGCCTGTTTGAGCTAAAATCTCCTCTAAGACCTGCAATACGGTAAGCTCTTCCATGCGCGATACTAAAGTAAAGATGAGAATACTAAATGCTTCTAGCTTTTCTCGTGTCTTTCCTTTTATAGTCGGAATCTGATCTAAAATAGTCAAAGTCATGAATAAGGAATTGCCCGTTTCTCTGGCAAATTCCTGTAATTTTGATACCGTCGTCGCCCCAATACTGCGCTTAGGCACATTGATGATGCGGATTAAACTTAAATCATCAAAAGGATTGAAGATAACTTTTAAATACGCCAGTACATCTTTAATTTCTTTGCGGTCATAGAACTTAGTGCCCCCTACCATAGTATAAGGTATGCCTCGTTTAATTAAACCTTCTTCTAGGGCACGGGACTGCGCATTAGTACGATATAAAATAGCCATATCACCATAAGGCACATCATGAGTCTCATGTTCTTTAGCAATGGTTTGACTAATAAAGGCCGCCTCTTCTTGTTCCGATTGAGCCGTAAAATGGCGAATTTTAGCACCTAAATCCTTATCAGTCCACAAATTCTTTTCTGGCCGCCCTTCATTGTTTTCAATTACAGCATTAGCCGCTTCCAGAATCGTTTTAGTGGAGCGATAGTTTTGTTCTAATTTAATAGTCTTACACTTAGGATAATCTTTCTCAAAGTCTAAAATATTTTGAATATCTGCACCACGCCAAGCATAAATACTTTGGTCAGCATCACCTACTACGCAAATATTTCCCCAATTAGACGCCAATAAATGCGCCAAGGTATATTGTGCATGGTTCGTATCTTGATACTCATCAATCATAATATAGCGGAAACGACGGCTATATTTCTCTAATATGGCCTCATTTGTTTGCAAGAGCTTCACCGCTACTAAGAGTAAATCATCAAAGTCTAAGGCATTGTTTTTACGAAGTTCACGCTCATAGTATTCGTATACATCGGCCACTTTTTGACTATAAAAATCTCGAGCTTGTAAGCGATAATCGTGGGCAAATAAAAGTCTATTTTTTGCATCAGAAATCTGACTCATCATCGCATTAACAGGATAATATTTATCATCAAGATTAAGTGCTTTTAAGGCCGCCTTAAGCACAACTTGAGAGTCACCTGTATCATAAATAGTAAAATTTTTGCTATAACCTAAAAAATTATCGAGCTCAAAGCGCAAAAATTTAGCACAAAAAGAATGGAATGTGCTTAGCCATATGCGATCTGCAAGAGAGCCTACAATATCTTCTACACGACTCTTCATTTCTTTGGCTGCCTTATTGGTAAAGGTGATTGCTAAAATCTCATAAGGATTCACACCTTGCTCTAATAGATAGGCAATGCGATATGTAAGTACGCGAGTTTTACCTGACCCAGCACCGGCCACGATAAGTAATGGCCCTTCAGTGGTCTTTACGGCTTCTTGCTGCTCACGATTTAAGCCTTCAAATAGTGCTTGACTCATAATCAACCTTTCTTTATTAAAACCCAAACAAGTAACATACATACAACGAACAAAAAACGTTGCTAGGAGCAACGTTTTTGTTATTATATACAACTAGCCATGCCGTCTTTGGCCAATTATTCTTATTTCATAGCCCCTAAAATTTGAGGAACAATTTGTTTCTTACGGGATAATGTATTTGGCAAGAATACTTCTTGATCCTTCACTTCTTTACCAAATGCATTAGCTACTACAGTTGCTACATCACCGGCAAATAAAAGATTAGTACTTTCTTTTAAAATGTCAGTCACCATAATATAAGATGCTGCATAGCCATTAGAAGCTCGTAAGTCTTCAAGTGCTACTAGTAAATCAGCTTTGCGAGTTAACACATCATCAGCACTCATAGTAGTAAGCTGACCAATGCTGATTACTTGACCATTAGCAGTGAATTCCTTCATATCTGTACGAACGATTTTTTCATCGCTGAAATCAGATACATCAGCACCAGCTTTTAACATTTCGATGCCATATGCCTCTAAATCAACACCAGCAATCTTAGCTAATTTTTCAGCTGTTTCTTTATCTTTTGGAGTGCAAGTTGGTGAACGGAATAATACAGTATCAGAAATAATCGCAGATAATAATACACCTGCAATATGTTTAGGAATTTCTTGACCATATTGCCAATAGAAATTAGCAACAATTGTACAAGTACAACCTACTGGCTCATAATGAATGAAAATAGGATTTTCAGTCGTTAAGCCACCAATGCGGTGATGGTCAATATTTTCAATAATTTCAGCTTCTTCAATATCATCAATGATTTGAACTTTTTCATTGTGGTCAACAAGAATTACTTTTTGTTTATTCTTAGGAGCTTCAGCATTGGCACGTACCATACCAAGATAGATTTCACCATCAACTACAGGATAGGCCCCAGCATGACCACGGCTGAATTCGCTTAATTTTAATTCAGGATTAATAACTTGGCAACCAGCTTTAGAAACGATGTCACCAGCTGTTACTTCTTTATTTTCAAGCCAAGCATTGCCAAGTGCTTCGATTAAACGCTTAGGCATAATAACGCCAACAAATTTATCCCCTTCCACTACAGGCACGCGATTCATATCATGTTCGTCGCGCCATGCAAGTACTGCTTTAAGATCAGCTGTAGCCGGTACAGCAGGTACTTTCTCTACTACATCTTTAATGCGTACTGCAAAGCTAGTAACGATTTCAGGATGTTCAATGCCAAAATGGTTTAATACGAAACTAGTTTCTTTATTAGCAGGGCCTGCACAAATTGCTTTTGCAGGAATACCCATTTGATTCTTTAAATTTGCATAGCCTAATGCAGAGCAAAAAGAGTCTGTGTCAGGACTTTTATGGCCAGTTACTAAAATTACTTCATTACTCATGATTTCACCTCTTAATTAAATACAATAACTTGCATTTGTCATCTATACATTATATCATAATTTCCTTTATTTCTGTATGTATAGGCAAAGGAAAATAAAATTTTTACTCACATTTTACTAGCCATTCATGTATTACAATTTCTCATAGTACAACCATATTTTCTACTTTACTTACTCTATATGCGCCCCTTTTACTAGATTTAAAAATCTATTACTTATAATTATTTCTCCTAGTAACTTTAATTTTCGGATTCATTGAGATTTAATTTCTTAAGACAATAAGCCTTAATCACATAATGAGTGAAAAAATAAAATATACATAAAAAACAAAAAGATAAGAAGATAAAACGTTATTAATAGCCATACAGTTCATAACCTAACTAAATAGAAAAAGCAGCAGTAGAGCTCATCACTCTACTACTGCCTTTATTTGTGTTGAAGATGTACAAAAAGTAGTTTCAATCCTTGGGGGAATCAATATTTTATAAGAAGAACACGAAGTTGGCTATTACTAATGTAATACCTGCGCCAATCATAGGAATTGCTGTACGTTTTACAAGGTCAAAAGAAGAAATCCCTGCCATGCCAGATGCTACAACGATTACAGCTGTAATTGGAGAAATAGCGCGGAACGCACTCGCAATAAAGTGCATTGGTAAAATCATTAGTGCCGTAGACACACCAGTATGTGCTGCAATATTTGGTACTAAGTTAGCAAATGCGAAGAATGGCGCATTACCAGATCCCATTACAATGGCAGAAATACCGATGATGGAAACCATAACTAATGTAATACCAATACCGCCGAAACCGGAAGTCTTAGCCCATTCGATAAGGGCATCAATAGTACCAATAGACATTAAGCCTTTAGCAAAAATTTCACCTGCTACGATAAGACTCACTACATTTGCCATTTGACGGCCCATGCCATCAAAGTACACTTGTAAGTCTTCCATAGCCAATTTGCCATTAAAGGTACGAAGGAATTGGAAAATCATGCCCACTGCAGTACCTACAAACATAGCTACTATAATGTTCATCTTAATCCAGGAAATCCATAAACTAGAGAAGGATAAAATAATAGCTAATGGAATAACAGGTAAGATCGCATAATAAATAGGCGCTTCTTTCTTTAAGTCTTCATTAGTCATTTTACCTTCGTCAACGCTGCCAGCTTGAGCTTGAACAACATGACCATCGCGTTTATCCATATATTTTTGAGTAAAATAATGCAATACTGCTACTACAGGAATTACGCAAAGAGCCACTGGCACTTGATAGGAATGCCAATATGTTACAGGGTCAATATTTGCAAGTTCAGCAGCAAAAATAGTACCGGTGTCACTTGGACTCCAGTCTAAACATAAAGTTGTAGCAATAGCTGCTGTAGCAGACAATTTGCTCACGCCAAGAGCTGTTAATACTGGATACATAGTAACCATCAATAACATGGCAAGACCAGACGCACTGTTAATAGCTAGACCAATAACCATACCTAAAATCCAGCACGCACTTAGTACGATATATGGAGATTTTAGAGCTCTTAATGGCTTAATAGTTAAGGTAACTAGCGCACGAGAAGCACCAATATGGTCCATGTAACGAGCAAAACCACCTACGGCCATAATGTTTAGACCTAATTTAGCAGCGCGGCTACTAAATAAGTTTTTAATTTGCTCAAAAATGTCGAAAATAAAATTGCCTGTCGATTGTTTTGCAGGAATAATTTCGCCATAACCAAGCAAGTGGGATAGCAAGAGTAGAATAATACCACCTAACAAGAGCACGGCTTGTGCTTTGTAGCGCTTAAATACTAGTAGGCCAACCCACAGAATTACTACTAACGAAATAGCAATATTCATAACACTACCTCCATCAACACATAAATAAAAGGACTCCCTTTTAACTGATTCTACTTGTTTTAAATTATACCACAATCACATAAATATTACTCATGCTTAAAATGCATATTTTTAATAATTAATAAAGTAAATTATATAGAATATATTATTTTTTCTTATTCAGAATTACTTTGTCTTTTATCTGCGGATTTTAATCTACCAGAAAAGAACTCCCCTCACGTGAGTGGTAGATACGTAAATAAAAAGGACCGATATAAAATACATCGATCCTTAATATAGAAGTTAATAATTAAAACTTATTTTTGCATTTTAGTAGTCTAGGCCTACACCTTATACACTAAAATTAATATGTTTTATCTATAATATTAACTTATCACTATTAACTTATTGAGCTGTATAGTTAACTATACAGAACAGATTAGCTTGAAAAGGCTAACTTATTTCTTTTTACCTAAGCCAATCTTTTCAATCATAATAAATAGCATTGGAATAACAAAGATACCGAAAATAGTAGCTGATGTCATGCCCGCTACTACGGTAATACCCATGGATACACGAGCACCGGAACCAGCACCTGTGGAAATAGCCAATGGAATACAACCAAGAATAAAGGCCAATGATGTCATCAAAATTGGACGTAAACGAATTTTAGCCGCTTCAATAGCTGCATCTACGATGCGCATACCGCGTTCTTCAACACGAATCTTCGCATATTCTATAATCAGAATCGCATTTTTCGCGGCCAAACCAATGAGCGTTAAGAGACCAATTTGTAGATAAATATCATTAGTCAAGCTATAACTGCCAGTCAAGTTGAGTAAATATGGAGCTACCGCTGCACCAATAATCCCTGATGGAACAGAGAACAATACGGCAAATGGTACTTTCCAAGATTCGTACAAGGCCGCTAACACCAAGAATACGAACACAATACCCATGCCCAAGATCAAGCCAGTTTGGCTACCAGATTTAACCTCTTCACGAGATTGCTCTGCCCATTCATAACTATAACCTTGTGGCAAGTTTTTAGCTGCTTCTTGTAACGCTGCAATAGCATCACCAGAACTGTAGCCACTACCTTCACTACCACCGATTTTAACAGCTGGATAGTTGTTAAAACGTGTAATCGTAGATACGGAAGTCGTTGCTGTAGATGTAATGTAGTTAGATACTGGGATTAAAGTACCAGCACTATTGGCTACATAAATATTACTATTCATTTCTGGCGAAATACGATAATCCTGAGAAGCTTGGATAACTACTTTGTAGTTTTTACCAAATTCAGTAAAGTCATTAACTTGAATACCGCCATAGAAACCTTGAAGTGTTGTAAAAATATCACTTACGCTTACACCATCACGAGCTGCTTTATCACGGTTAACTTCAAAGTCATAAGATGGTGTTCCATCACTATAGGTTGTATAAATAGAACCGAACACTGGATTTTGACGTGCTTCACCTAAGAACTCATTAACAACCTGAGCCATTTCTTCAGGAGAGTCACCAGCTTTATTGATAATATACATGGAGAAACCACCAGTATTACCAAGGCCAGGAATTGGAGGTGGGTTTAAGGCTAACACAGTAGCTTCTGGTACATTACCACCAGCAAAGCCCATGGTCTTACCAAGTTTAGTGTTAATGTCTTGACCTACACCTGTACGTTCGCCCCAATCAGTTAAGGTAGCAAAGATAATACCAGCACTTGTTTTCTGACCGCCACCTAAAATGTCAAAGCCAGATACACCGATATTGCCTTTAATATCTTTATCCTCTTGTAAGAAGGAACTTACTTTACTGATAACACTCAAGGTACGCGATGTCGTAGCCCCGTCTGGTAATTGAATAGCAATCATATAGTAACCACTATCCTCAGCAGGCACGAAGGCTGATGGCAACACTCTAAATACCCCTACAGATACAAGAGAAAAAGCCACTAATGCTACAACTGTAATCCATAAATGGCGAGCTAATTTAGCTAGGCGATATCCATACCAGTCACTAAATTTATCTAACCACTCATTGAATTTATTTAAACCACGATGAATGAAGTTCTCTTTTTCATTTGGCTTATGAGGACGAAGCATCATAGCACAAAGCGCTGGAGTTAAGGTTAAGGCCACGAAAGCTGAAATACCTACAGACACGGCAATGGTCAACGCGAACTGCTTGTACAAGATACCAGTCATACCACCCATAAAGGATACTGGAATAAATACAGAAGCCAATACAAAGGCGATACCAATTACTGGACCTTGTACATTTTCCATGGCGATAACTGTTGCATCATGTGGATTTTTACCATTGACTTTAATTTCATATTCTACGGCCTCAATAACAACGATGGCGTCATCGACAACCAGACCAATGGCCAATACCATGGCGAATAAGGTAAGTGTATTAATGGTAAAATCAAGTACTTCAAAAGCTGCAAATGTACCGAGCAAGGATACTGGTACCGCAATCATAGGGATCAAAGTAGAGCGCCAGGACTGCAAGAAGATGTACACGATAATAGCAACCAGTAACAAGGCTTCAACGAAGGTATGAATAACTTCTTCAATGGAGGCCGTTACAAATTCAGTATTATCTACTACGATCTGTAATTGTACATCTGGTGGCAAGCTCTTTTCCTGCTCAGTTAAGATATTCTTAACTTCAGAAATCGTTTGAATCGCATTCGCATCATTTGTCAAGGAAAGGGCGAATACCGCTACCGGTTTACCTTCCCCTACGGCGGATACACTATAGCTCTTAGCACCTAAATTAATAGTTGCTACATCTTTTAAACGCAATAAATTACCATTGCTATCTTTTTTGATAATAATGTTGCCAAATTCTTCTGGTGTAGTCAAACGACCAGCCAATGTAATCGGCATTGTTTTTTGCTGTACAGAAGGCGTTGGGTCAGCACCAATCGTACCTGCTGCAGCCTGTTTATTTTGTGATGAAATAACACTGTTAATTTCTGCTACAGTAACGCCATGTTGAGCCATCTTAGTTGGATCAAGCCATACGCGCATAGCAAAGTCAGAACCGAACTCTTGCACACTACCTACACCATCGACAGATTTAATTTCGTCCATCATGTAGTTAGATGCATAGTTCTTTAAAAATGTTTCATCATATGTACCATTTGGTGATTTTAAAGCAAATACCAACGACATATCGCCTGTTGATTTAGTAGTTGTTACCCCGATGGTCTGAACTTCTGTAGGCAAGGATGCAAGGGCACGTTGCACGCGGTTTTGCGTATTAACTGTGTCCATGTCAGCATCAGTACCTTGGTCGAATTGAACCGTCAAGGAATAAGTACCATTACTTGTACTTGTAGAAAGCATGTAGTCAAAGTCTTGAACACCTACGATTTGGCTTTCAATAACAGAGGCTACAGTGTCACTTACTACTGATGCAGAGGCACCAGTGTAAGTTGCACTAACTTGTACTTGCGGAGGCGTAATCTCTGGATACCGCGCTACTGGCAAAGTAAACATAGAAATAGCCCCTACAATCGTAATGATCAGCGATATAACGATGGCGAATATTGGTCGGTTAATAAAAAATTTCGACACGATATACCCCCTTATTTATTAGTTGATTCTAATTGTGCTTTAGTCACTTCAGTGCCTTTAACTTTTACGCCATTACGTACTTTTGTTAATCCGTCAACAACGATAGTTTGGCCTGATTTTAAACCACTTGTTACAATTGTATAAACACCTTGTGTACCACTAGTTTCCACTGGAACTTGCGTTACTGTACCTGATTCATCAACTACATAAACAAAGGATTTATTAAGAACCTGTGTAATCGCTTTTGTTGGAACTAAAATTGCATTTTTAATTAAATCGCCAGGCGAAATAATTGTGGCATACATATTAGGAATTAATAAACGATTTGGATTTGGGAAAGAGGCTTTGAATACTAATTGACCAGAAGAACTATCAAGGTTTTTAGCTGCTTCAGTAATTGTACCGGTATATTGATATGTACTACCGTCAGCCAGGCGAAGTTGTAATGGTTTATCAGTCATTTCGCCACCAGTAGTTTTCATGAAATTCAAGTATTCAGACTCACTCATACTGAATTGTACATATACTGGGTCAACAGAATTCAAGGTTACCAATGTTGTAGAACCAGCTGTTACATAGGTACCAAGGTCTACATCATCCATTTGTAATGTACCATCAAATGGCGCATAAATTACAACATCTTGTAAATTGTCTTGTGCAATGCGAACAGACGCTTCATTAGCAGCTAAAGCAGCTCTTTGCTGTTCTGCAGTGCTTGCTTGGGTGTCAAGAGTTTGACGAGCAATAGCATCTTCATCCGCTAATTGTTGATAACGCTGTAAATCGCGTTCTGCATTTAATAAGGAAGCATTACTACTTGCTGCTGTAGCTTGTGCACTGGCAAGATTTGCTTCATATTGACGAGAGTCCAAGCGGAATAAAGGTTGTCCCTTCACAACTTGTTCCCCACCTTTAACATATTTTTCTACCACATGTCCTGAAACACGTGCATGAATAGCTGTGCTATTCTGAGCCGTTACTGTACCATTAAAGGAAACAGGAATCTGCGCATCAGATGTTGCAATTTTATAAGTGTTTACAGCTATTTCGCTTTGCTTCTGTTCTTGCTGACCACATCCCGCAAGAACCATCACCATAGCCATAACACCAGCTACAGCACCTAAATAACGAAATTTACTCATTACTTGCCTCCTCATTTAAAATTCCGTGTAATACTATATCTACGATGTCTTCAAAAAGCTCAAAACAATATTCAGGATTCCGATTAGGATCTCTAAATACTGTTTGTACATTGCTCTTTAACATCTCCACTAACACACGAGCGTTAAATGGACGACATACGCCCAATTTAATTTGTTCTTCGAAAAACACTGCTAATTCATCCCAATCTTCCGCCATAACACGTTCTACTTGCTCAATCAAAGATGGAATAGCTGCAAACATAATGCGATATTGGTCCCCACGAATGGCATTATTCACATCAAGTTTTGTAAAATACTTGCGTAATTTTGCTTCAAAATCAAGTGACTCATCAGCTAAAATATCGCGGTGTAATTGATGATATTCATGTGCACGCGACACAACGATTCGCTCTATAATTTCATTTTTAGAATAAAAATTTTCATATAAAGTGCGCTTGCTAATATTTAATCGCTTAGCTAAATCATCCATGCGAAACGATGCACCATGGAGTTCAATTTCTTTAACAGCTGCTTCAAGAATTCGCTTCTTCATTGTCCCCTCCTAACACACACTCTCAAAAAACTTTAATTTTGGTCCTTTGAGTATTACAGCTTATGTTTATGGATATATTACAAATAATACCTATACATTAAATTAAATACTCTATCTAATTCTTAACTATAATAAGCTCTCGAAAACCATTCAGAAAACTCTAGTACCATACATCAGTTTATCTGAAATCAGCTCTATTGTCAATATAAATCGCATGAAATACATGCAAAGTTTTCAATTTACCTATGCCTATTCAGACATAATAAAATAACTACTCAACTATATTCATTTCATTTGATTGTATGCTTTTAAATTGACAGCTATTTTGTTTTATGTTATCATAAATATAGAAGCAAATCTATAAACCTATAAATTTATCTTGTAACGTACCTGGCATTATAAGAAAACATGCTTCCTTAATCCCTATCACTTACATAGGTTATATTTTCACTATACAAAGGAGAAATTAATATGTCATTATATAATTCCACTAAAGGCTCTCAATTTGAAGAAATTTTCAACAACTCCATACAAGCTGAGTTATATGGTGTAAAAGTGTACATGGCACTAGCCCATCTAGCTAAACAGCAAGGCCTCGACGATGCAGCCAAAGTGTTTCATCACATTGCCGTACAAGAAGGTGAACATGCTGGTATGTATGCTGTGGCTAATGGCGAAGTAAATGAAAGCTTCTGGAATATGGTAAAACAAATTCAAGCGCTGGAAGAGGCTGCCGATGACAATCTCTCCGCTCGCGCCGAAGAACTTAAAGAAGCTGGTTTCATTGATGCTAGTAACGAAGTGGCACGCATCGCTAAAGAAGAAAAAGCTCATGGTCTTCTATTAGCAGACTTGTTAAAAAAATATAATAAATAATAAAAACTCGTCTAATAATAAATAATTAACAAAAACTCATCAAGTCATAAATAAAAACCCTATAAAGTAATAAATTAAAACCTTATTAAGTAATAAATAAAAAACCTCGTCTTATTGATTCTCTCAATACAACAACCCCCCTTAAAGTTAAACTTTTTAAGTCTAACCTTTTGTGGTCACTGCATTAAGAGTTTCGTTAAGACGAGGTATTTTTTTAGCCATATATCTGTTACGATTCGTACTTTTTATTACTGTTCGTATTCTTTATTACGAATCGTGTACCTTATTACTATTCGTATTTTTCAGGATCAAGCTCGCCAGTCATTCGATTACGCAAATCACGACGTGCTACTTCCATAATCCAAAGCCACCACAAATGACCAAATAATTCAGACACATGTTCATCAAATGGAATTTCTGGCAATGGAGGTACAAGACCCATTAATGGCATTACAATTACATGAGCAAACAAGTAAATAAAGAAGCCAAATACGCAGCCTTGCCACATTTTAATACGTGGCCAATATTCCGCAATTACACAGTACATTACACCAAATACGACCGAGAATAATACATGAACGATAAATACATCTAGTGGTAAATGCACGCCTGAGAAGGTATAGGATAAGTCAGATGTATGAAACATATCGAGTATAACTTTTGGTGGAGTTACACGTTCCATAGCGCCAATTGGCCAGAATACATCTGGATTGCGTGGCGGAAATGGTACTTCCCACCCCCATTTAGCAATAGCGCCAATAATACCTACAATAATGCCGATAAGTACAGACAAACCTACACGGCGACGACTTGGTTCTGTGATGTAATTAAAACCGACTTTCATCACAAAGCCCCCTTTCTGATACTTTTTTACAAGTTATATTTATTTTCTACTTGTAAACCAGTATCAGTATACCACCATCACATTCTATAGTGTAGAGAATATTTTATTCCAATTATACATATTTTTTATGCCTAGTAGTAAAGCTTTTTATATGTTTTTACTACATTTTTTCTTCATTATTAATATTACACTACTCGCTACTGCTGATTTAGCTAACTATATATCTAAACATTCGCCAAGAATACAAATAAAATTAATTCTCATTTATTTAATAAAAAGAGCCTTCTAGTACCACTACAACCCAAAAGAGTCTGCTACTCCCACTCCAACGTAAAATCCCACATTACTACCACTCCAACATAAAAGCCCCCTACCATTACTGCTCCAACCTAAAAGCCCCTATTCTTACCACTCAAAGCTAAAATCCCCTACTATTACCACTCCCCAAAATACTAATATTACGCCAATACCTCTTCAAGTAAATCTTGGTACGCTTTCACAACATCTTTATTATAGGGGGACAAAGTTTCTAAGAACGCTTCATTTCTAGCTTTATGCTCTTCAAACTGTTCATCATAATGATAAATCGCCGCCAAGAGTTGGTCAGCCCCTTCAAAAGCGTCAAATTCATTGTAAAAATATCCTACATTGGCTTCTTTTAAGAATGGGGAATTATGCACAAGTGGATAATTGCCATATAAAGCCTCATAATACGCATAGTTAAGACCTAATTCCCATTGGAATGACAATACAATATCTGTGTAGCGAGACAAAAAGTATGGCATTAAATGACGGCTTTCAACAGTCATAATATTTTGCTTTACCAATTGTGTATACCCTATAAAGTTGTGGAAACCAGATACTTTGCGACGATCAAAGGTATTACAAAGATATACATGGTCTAAAGCATCCTTATCGCGTTTGTATACTTCTTCTGCAATTAATACTGGTGTGTAACAATTTTTAACAACTGATGTATTCGGTTCAAACACAGATACGCGGCGTCCTGGTTTCGTTTTATCTGGATTATAACCAAAATGAAGCCCCTCTTGTAATTGCGCTACTTGACGGTCAAAGAAAAATGAATTCCAAATATGAGGAACTACACTCACTTTGGCGCCGGTCATAATACTAATGTAGGGTATATTCGTTTTTGCAATTTGAGGAATAACCCATACAGCATCATACGTACTGCCATTGAAACCACGGCCACCATCTTTGCCAACGAGGAATTTCTCCATATCCCAAATAAAATCGTTGCCCATGCGGAAAGACACAATCTTAGCGCCATATTTACGAAACTCTTTTTCATAAAATGGCTCCAATGTGAGCGTACCTTCAATAAGTACGTCCGTAGTTTCTACCACCTCTTCATAAGGGTAAATCTTCACCCCCATAGCATCTACTTCTAACTCCTTAGGCAAAGTCTTAAGATCATTCCCCCAGAAAACAAAATATACATCTTCTACGAAAGGAATCTGCATAAGAGTTTCCTTCATAAAATACATATTCTGCCCTGCCCCATTTGACCAAATATGCTTATACGTAGACCCCCAGAAGAACGTAATACCAATGCGAATCTTTGACTTCATTATAAACTCCTTTAAACACAATCTAATACAATATTTGCACGAAATTTTATGAGTAAAATTATACTATTTTCATCTAAAACCACTATGAAATTTCCGGCTAAACCTTCGAAATTTCCCCTTATTTTTCAATTTTATTGCAAAAAACTAGCACAAAGTACAATTACTGTTCTTTGTGCTAGTTTTATTATTATTTTTATTTTTAGTATTTTATATCAATATTATTAACTTTTTAGGTCAAAGTACTTTCGCTCTTTTATGAGCGAATACTTTGTACCCTTTTCTCACTGATTAGTTTGTATTCTTTTGCAATCTAATACTTTATATTCTTTTATCATTGAATACTTTGTACTCTTTTGCGATTGAATACTTTCTACCGTCTAGTCAATAAGAATGTCAATTCATTTATAAACTAACCTTCTTTTTTATTTTATTTATATTTTATAAAATATTTAAAAATTGAATTGTTTTAATATAGATAAAATTATCAATCCATCAGAATATTTTATTTCTATCTACCATATACTGCGTAACGCTTCACTATACGCTTTAACAACATCATCATTGTAAGGTGACAAACTCTCTAAAAAACGTGCATTGTTGCGTCGATGTTCTTTTATATGATCGTCATAATGGTAAATAGCCTCCCGCAATGCATCAGCTCCTTTAAAGGCATCAAATTCAGGATAGTAAAAACCTACATTAGCTTGTTCTAAAAAAGGCGAGTTATGCACAAGTGGATAGTCACCATACAAAGCTTCGTAATAAGCATAGTTTAAGCCCAACTCCCACTGAAACGATAAAACAATATCAGTATATTTAGACAAAAAGTATGGCATAGGATACCGCGCTTCCACCGTCATCACATTGTCTTTTACAAGTTGTGTATAACCAATAAAATTATGGAACCCAGACACATTTCGTTGATTAAAGGTATTACATAAATACACATGACTAATGGCTGTTTTTTCATTTTTGTACAAAGCTTCAGCGATGAGAATAGGTACATATACGTTTTTAACTACTGATGTATTAGGTTCAAAAACTGAAATCCGCCGTTGTCCTAATGCTCGCTTCGCTTTATAGCCAAAGCGATATTCTCTCGGCAGCTGTTTAATCCCCCACTGCATAAATGTTGGATCCCATAAATGAGGCACTTCACGCACTTCACTATGAGTCATAATCTTTACATATGGAAGATTGGTTTTTACAATTTGTGGAATAAGCCATACAGCATCATAGGTTGCGCCATTAAACGCACGCCCCCCATCTTTATGATTAATAAACTTTTCCAAATCCCATATAAAATCATTCCCCATTCTAAATGAAATAATTTTAGTTCCATGATTTCTAAATAAACGCTCTAATTCAGGGGTAAGAGCCAAAGTGCCTTCTATAAGTACATCCGTTGTAGTCAGCACATCTTCGTAGGAGTATAACTTTACATTCATCACATCAAGACCTAAATTACGAGGCACTGAGGATGCATCATTTCCCCAGTAGACAAAGTATACATCTTCTACAAAAGGAATTTGCATCAATGTTTCCTTCAAAAAATACATATTTTGACCAGCCCCATTGGACCAGAGATTTTTATACTGAGAGCCCCAAAAATAAGTAATCCCAATGCGAATTTTATTTTTCATTTTACAACTCCTTTCGCGTTTTACCAAATGACTTAAAGTGCATTATATATAATCAATATGAATACTAGAAGTATTTTCTCAATTAAAATATATTTTAAACTTTTCCTTGTAACTATATAACAGATAGCCTAAAGTTTACAACTTCTTAACATTTAAAAGTTACAACTTATAATAAGCAACATAAAAACTAGCAACTACTCTCCTAAATAAAATTTAGTAAATAGTTGCTAGTTTAATGCTAGAAGGATTTTTTAGAGTTTTATACGGTCAACCAAGTTCTTATTTAGCTGCCAATTGAGCTACCATTGCTTCAAGTTTAGCAATACGTTCATTTTGAGCAGTAATTTCAGCTTGTTGCTGTTGAATTTGGCTAGCTTGTGTTTCATTAGCTGCCGTTAATTGGTTAATGCGTTGTTGTGCTTCCTTACCTGCTAATTGTTGTGCTTCAGCTCTTTCACGTTGTGAAGATGTACCGAATTTCCAGGTTACACCAGCATTAGCCATCACTTTAGCATCATGATCACCATAAGCAAGGCCAGCATTGATCATAGTGGAATCATTAATATAATGAGCTACGCCTACTGCCATTGCATTATGACCACGATATGTACCTACACCAGCCATAATTTGAGTTGGTTCAGCTGGATCATATTGAATTGGTTTCAAGCTACTTAAAGCGGCACTTAAAGAACCAACATTTCTAATTTCTTTAGTCAAGGAGCTATTCATAGAATTCAATTGACGAACATTTACAGCATCCGTGTCATTAATACCATCAGCTACATTAGTAATACGACGTTCATTACCAGCAGAGCCAACAGATACTGTATTTTCTTCATCAGCTACAGAGTTTGCACCTAAGGCTACAGAATTAGAAGCAGTAGCAGAAGCACCTGTACCTAAAGCGGTTGCGTTGTCTGCTGTAGCAGAAGCACCAGCACCTACGGAAGTAGCCCCGCTACCAGTAGCTACCGCATTAGCACCTAAAGCAGATGCATTATCGCCAATAGCCGTAGCATTAGCACCAAGAGATGATGCATTATCCCCTTCAGCAGTTGCGCCAGCACCTACAGCAGATGCGCCGGTACCAGTTGCGGTTGCACTGTCACCCATAGCAGTTGCATTGTCACCAGTTGCTTCCGAGTCAGTACCAACCGTAGTAGCACCATCACCAGTAGCTGTACCACCAGTAATGCCACTATCTACAAGATTTTGAATAGCGGATGATACAGCCGTAGATGCAGAGCTTGCTGCTTCAGTTGCACTGGATGCAGCTGCCGTTGCTGTAGATGCCGCTTCACTTGCAGAATCTGCAGCCGAACTTGCTGATGAAGCGGAGCTGCTAGCAGCATCAGCACTTTCAGTGGCACTACTTGCACTGCTATCAGCGGCAGTAGCACTAGATTCTGCACTAGATGCACTATCAGCAGCCGCTGTCGCGCTAGATGCAGATTCTGTCGCACTAGAACTTGCGGAGCTTGCACTTTCAGAAGCAGATGTTGCACTGGATTCGGATGCTGTTGCACTAGATTCAGACGCTGTAGCACTGGACTCAGAGGCTGTAGCGCTAGATGCAGACGCCGTTGCGCTTGATTCAGAGGCTGTTGCACTGGATGCAGACGCTGTGGCACTAGATTCAGATGCTGTAGCACTGGATGCAGACGCTGTGGCACTAGATTCAGAGGCTGTGGCACTAGATGCAGACGCCGTTGCACTGGATTCAGAGGCCGTTGCACTGGATGCGGATGCGGTAGCGCTGGATGCAGAGGCTGTTGCACTAGATTCAGAGGCCGTTGCACTGGATTCGGATGCGGTAGCACTGGATGCGGATGCCGTTGCGCTTGATTCAGACGCCGTTGCACTAGATTCAGAGGCTGTAGCACTGGATGCAAAGGCTGTGGCACTGGATTCGGACGCCGTTGCGCTAGATGCGGATGCCGTTGCACTAGATTCAGATGCCGTTGCACTGGATGCAGACGCTGTGGCACTGGATTCAGATGCCGTTGCGCTGGATGCGGATGCGGTTGCACTGGATGCAGATGCCGTTGCACTGGATTCGGACGCGGTTGCACTGGATTCAGATGCGATAGCACTAGATTCCGCATTAGATGCACTAGTACTTGCAGCCTCAGCACTAGTTGATGCATTAGATTCACTTACCGCTGCATTGGATGCGCTTGTACTTGCTGCATCGGCACTAGATTGAGCTTCTGTTGCGCTAACCGCAGCGGAGGAAGCACTTGTGCTAGCTTGTTGAGCCCACGATTCAGATACTTCAGCACTAGATAAGGAAGAAGAAGCACTAGTACTTGCTGCATCTGCACTAGAAGTAGCACTGGATGCACTGGTGCTTGCTGCTTCGGCACTAGTAGATGCACTAGAAGCGCTTGTAGCTGCATTGCTTTCACTTACTGCTGCATTAGATGCACTTGTGCTGGCTGCATCGGCACTAGTAGAGGCACTGGACGCACTAGATACTGCATTACTTTCACTTACTGCTGCATTGGATGCACTTGTGCTTGCTACGGTTGCACTAGATGTAGCTGTACTTGCACTTGTGCTTGCTACGGTTGCACTAGATGTAGCTGTACTTGCACTCGTACTTGCTGCATCTGCACTAGAGGTAGCACTGGATGCACTGGTACTTGCTGCCTCGGCACTTGTAGATGCACTGGATGCACTAATGGATGCAGTACTTTCACTTACCGCTGCATTAGATGCACTTGTGCTGGCTGCATCGGCACTAGTCGATGCACTGGATGCACTAGACGCTGCATTAGTTTCACTTACTGCTGCATTGGATGCACTTGTGCTTGCTACAGTCGCACTAGATACAGCTGCACTGGCACTAGTACTTGCTGCAGTAGCGCTAGATGTAGCCGTACTTGCACTACTACTTGCTACCGTTGCACTAGATGTAGCTGTGCTTGCACTCGTACTTGCTGATTCAGCACTTGTAGATGCACTGGATGCGCTAGTGGATGCAGTACTTTCACTTACTGCTGCATTAGATGCACTTGTACTTGCTGCATCGGCACTAGTAGATGCGCTGGATGCACTAGACACTGCATTGCTTTCACTTACTGCTGCATTGGATGCGCTTGTGCTTGCTACAGTTGCACTGGATGTAGCTGTACTCGCACTCGTACTT